>Ga0209992_10004413_pt1 | contig 11074 bp, 9 predicted proteins | sample 2SBtaG_2_FD_182564 | JGI IMG/M metagenome (GOLD analysis project Ga0209992, IMG submission 182564) | Deep subsurface microbial communities from Kolumbo volcano to uncover new lineages of life (NeLLi) - 2SBTROV12_ACTIVE470 metaG (SPAdes)... | ecosystem: Environmental > Aquatic > Marine > Volcanic... | reverse complement strand
TGATTCTAGTGGAATTGTATCGGTAGAAAAATATTTGGAAAGCCAAACAGATATTTCTGAAATTAAAAAACAATTATCGTATCCTGGCACACATCATGATAATCCACTTTACCAAATTTTTGATCAATTATTTTATGGTCCTGAATTATATCAAAAATTATTTAAAAACAAATCACAATTCTCTGAATCTGGATTAATTGAACAAGATGATGTGATATTAAATAATTCATTACTTGAATTACTACAAAAAAAAGTCAACTCAAAAATTGCCATGGTTACTGGCAGAGGAAAAGAATCCGTTAGTTATTCTTTAAATGAATTATTAGATAAATTTGATTCAGAAAATTCAGTATTTTTAGAAGATGAGTCTAGAGACCTTGCAAAACCTAATCCTCAACCATTATTTGATTCCATCAAAGGAATGAATGGTGAATCTACATTATATGTTGGAGATTCAATGGAGGATTTTATCATGGCAAAAAAAGTGACTGAAATGGGAAATAAAACAATATTTTGTGGAATTATAGGTACTAGTAAAAATCCACAAGAAAAACTAGAATTATTTGAAAAAAATGAGGCTGTTCTAGTTTTGGATTCCATTCATTTACTTCCAAAGGTATTAAATTTAGAATAAAGCAAATGAAACTATCTGTGAGAAAAATGGGACAACGAAAAGCATCAATTAAACGAAGTACTAAAGAGACAAGCGTACAAGTTTCTGTAAATATAGATGGAACAGGAAAAACAAGTATCAAAACTGGAATCAATTTTCTTGATCACATGATTGTATCCTTTGGTAAACACAGTATGTTGGATCTTACTGTAAATGCAAAATCAAATGATGGAATTGAACACCACTTGATAGAAGATACTGCAATTACAATTGGACAAGCAGTTGATAAAGCACTTGGAAAGAGAAGTGGAATAGCAAGATTTAGCTATGCATCAGTACCTATGGATGAATCACTAGCTGAAGCATCAATTGATTTAGTGAAACGACCATTTTGGAAATCAACTTTGTTAATTAAACGCAATAAAATTGAGGATATCTCCAAAGAAGATTTGGAGCATTTCTTCCAATCACTACTACAAAATCTGAATAGCTGTATTCACCTTACTGTAAAGTATGGAGATAATGATCACCACAAAGTTGAGGCTGCCATTAAATCACTTGCTGTTGCATTTAGAAATGCATCTGTTATGGATAAAAAACAAAAAGGAATTCCTAGTACAAAAGGTTCAATGTGATGGTTAAAGTAGCAATCTTTGACTATGGTGCTGGAAATATTTTCAGTTTGAAAAATTCTCTTGAAAAAGTAGGTGCTACAGTGGATGTCATCACTGATTTTGACAAACCAAATGAATTTTCTGGTTTATTACTTCCAGGTGTAGGAAACTTTGATCCTGCAATGAATAGTATTAGGGATATTTCAAAAACACAATTTCTAGATTATGTTGGGAATATGCCTGTACTTGGAATTTGTCTTGGAATGGAAATGTTTTTTGAAAAAAGTGAAGAAGGAAAAGAGAAAGGTTTGAGTGTGATGGATGGTGAAGTAATTATTTTACCAAATACCATGAAAGTTCCTCATATGGGATGGAATGATTTAGAGATTAAAAAACCTGGAAAACTTTTAGAAGGAGTTGAGAATGGTTCATGGGTTTATTTTGTTCATTCGTATAGAGTAAAACCAAATTCTAATGATATTATCACTGCAGAATCTGATTATGGAATTAAAGTTCCTGCAGTAGTGGAGCAAGATAATTTTTTTGGGACTCAATTTCATCCTGAAAAATCTAGCAATGTTGGAAAAATAATGATAAAAAATTTCCTTGATGTGTGTAAAAAATGAAAGTGATTCCTGCAATAGATCTAATGGGTGGTCAAGTAGTTCGACTTTACAAGGGTGATCCAAAACAGAAAACTGTATACAGTAACGATCCAATTGAAATTGCAAAAAAATGGGAGGCAGATGGTGCAGATATGTTACATATTGTAGATTTGGACGCAACTTTGGGATTTGGTTCTAATCTTGAAATTATTAAAAATATTTTAACTGAAATTTCAATTCCAGTTGAAGTTGCTGGTGGATTACGAGATGAATCATTAATTTTGGATGTAATAAAAATTTCAAATAGAGTTGTTCTTGGAACTTTGGCTTTTAAGAATAAAGAATTATTAAAAAAATTATCATCATCATTAGGTCCTGAAAAAATTGTCATTTCAGTTGATCATATTGATGGTGAAATAGTAATTCACGGATGGCAAGATAAAACTGGAATCAAACTAATTGATTCGATTAAAGAATTTTTAGAAATGGGTTTTACTGAATTTTTACTAACTAATGTGAGTAGGGATGGTACTATGCAAGGCCCTGATTTGAAATTTTTAGAACAAGCCTGCAACTTGGAGAGAGCAAATGTGATTGCAAGTGGTGGTATATCTAATGTCAATGATGTGAATAATGTAAAAGAAAAAAATGCATTTGGAGTCATTTTAGGAAAAGCACTATATGAAAATAAAGTAACAATAGAGGAGACAAAGAAAATAGCATGACTCTAACAAAACGAATTATTCCATGTCTTGATGTAAAAAATGGTCGAGTTGTAAAAGGATTAAATTTTGAATCAATCAAAGATGCAGGAGATCCTGTAGAACTTGCTGAAAAATACAGTAATGAAGGTGCAGATGAATTGGTATTTTTGGATATTACTGCATCAGATGAACAAAGAAAAACAATCAAAGATTTGGTTCTTAAAGTTGCATCAGTAATTGAAATTCCTTTTACTGTTGGAGGTGGAGTTAAATCAATAGATGATGCAAGAAATATTTTACTTAATGGTGCAGACAAAGTAGGTATCAATACTGGCGCAATCAAAAATCCTGTAGTAATTACTGAATTAATGGAGTTATTTGGAAGGCAATGTGTTGTAGTTGCAATTGATTCTAAAAGAAATTATGAGATTAAGGATAACGTAACTATTTTTTCAGAGAATGGAAAAAATTTCTGGTTTGAAGTTTTCATTTATGGTGGAAAAGAAGGAACTGGACTTGATGTGATTCAATGGGCAAAAAAAGCTGAAAAACTTGGTGCTGGAGAAATTTTACTTACTAGTATTGATAAAGATGGAACAAAAGATGGTTATGATATTTTGTTAACCAAAAAAATTGTTAATTCATTATCTATTCCAGTTATTGCTTCAGGCGGATGTGGAAAACCTGATGACATGGTCGATATTTTCAAAGAATCAAATGTTGATGCTGCATTAGCTGCCTCTATTTTTCACTATGAAACACATGGTGTTACTGGAGTTAAGAGATTCCTCAAAGACAAAGAAATTCCTGTAAGATTATAATAGCTATATTCTGAATTGCATTTATGCAGAAATCAATTGATGATATAGATTTTAAAAAAAGTGGGGGATTAATTCCAATAATAGTTCAAGATGCAAATTCAAAAGACGTTCTTACGCTTGCATATTCTAATAAGGAATCACTTGAATTAACTAAAAAAACTGGTAACTCTTGGTTTTGGAGTCGTTCAAGAAATAAACTTTGGATGAAAGGTGAAGAATCAGGCAATACTCAAAAAGTAAAAGAAATTCTAGTTGATTGTGATTCTGACGCAGTTATCTATCTTGTTGAACCATCAGGCCCTGCATGTCATACTGGCGAAAAAGTTTGTTTTCATAATAATTTAGAAAAATGATTAACAAGCAGGTTCAATGCTTGTTCCTCCAACAACACCTAGTTCTTTATCCACTTTAAATTCTAGAGGTGCATATTCAGTTCCTCTGAAAACTAGAAACCATGTTCCGTCTAAATCATCTACTGAACATATTCCTTTATTTTTTGATATTGCAGGTTCAAAGTATTGATTAAATGTTGGATTCTTTGTTTCATCAAATGGAATTGAAAGATAAAATTTGGTATGAGTGTCGTTAAGTGGTCTCATTACTGCAATATCTCCTTTTTCACCCATTTGTAATCCTCCCATTCTGATGAATATTTTTTCGCCAATAGCATATTCACTACGATCAATTTGAAATGGTCCAGATGTTTGCCATTCCCTGTCTCTCATTTTATATTTTGTATTGTTTACGTTTTGAATTTTGTCATATTCTTCTTGAACAATTGGGTTTTCTGATGTTTGAATTTCTTTATTGAATGCATCTTCTACTTCCATTTTTTTATCAAATACATCCTCAACAATATCTGACTCTATATTGGTTGCAAAAATAATCCCAAAAACCAAAACCGTAATTCCAATAATTCCTATGCTTGCATATGCAGATATTTGCATGGAATTAATTTTTATTAAAATCGCTAAAAACCTTCCTCATAATTTGTAATTCCAAGAAATTTATTTTTTTTACCTCTTTTTTCTAAAATCCTACTATTCCCCCTATGATTACTATGATTCATTATATTTTTTGATCCTTAAAATTAAGTAATACTTAATTTGATATTAGAATTTTTTATTTATATTCTCAAAGGAATATTGATCTTGACTAGAACATCATTACAATGCAGAGAGTGTAAAAAAAACTATGATACTGCTTTCAAGTATGTTTGTGATGAATGTTTTGGACCACTAGACGTAAAATATAATTTTCCAACAATTACTAAAGATACATTCTCTAATCGTGAGCATACCTATTGGAGATATTTTGAATTACTCCCAATAGAAAATAAATCAAATATTGTAAGTATTGGTGCTGGTATGACTCCTCTAATCAAAGCTGACACACTTGGAGAAAAATTAGGATTAAACAATCTTTACATCAAAAATGATTCTGTAAATCCTACATTTTCATTCAAAGATAGACCAGCTGGTGTTGCAATATCGAAAGCAAAAGAATTTGGACTTACATCTGTTGGTTGTGCATCTACTGGTAATTTAGCATCAGCTACTGCAGCACATGCTGCAAAGGGTGGATTTCAATGCCATGTATTTGCACCAAGTAATATTGAGATGGCAAAAATTACACAAGCACTGTCATATGGTGCAAATTATGTTGCAGTTGATGGAACATATGATGATGCAAACAGAATAGCTGCACAAATTGGTGATAGTAAAGGAATTGGTATAGTGAATATTAACATGCGTTCACATTATGTTGAAGGTTCTAAAACATTTTCATTTGAAGTTGCAGAACAATTAGACTGGCAAGTACCTGATCAATTAATTGTTCCAGTAGGAAGTGGTGCAATGCTTAATGCAATTTGTAAAGGATTTGAAGAATTACAAACTGTTTCATTACTTGATGATGTTTCAAATATGCACATGATTGCAGCACAACCACATGGATGTGCACCAATTGTTGATGCATTTAAGAAAAACTCCAAAGATGTGATACCTGTAGAAAACCCTGACACTGTTGCAAAAAGTTTAGCAATTGGTGATCCAGGAGATGGTAGGTATGTATTAAAACGATTAGCACAGTATAATGGATTTGCAGAAGAATGTAACAATAAAGAAATTTTAGATGCAATTATTCTTTTAGCAAAGACTGAAGGAATATTTACAGAACCAGCTGGTGGTGTTTCTATTTCTATATTACAAAAAATGGTAGAACAGGGCAAGATTGACAAAAATGACAAAGTTGTATGTTATGTTACTGGAAATGGACTTAAAGCAACTGAATCTATCATGGAAGTATTACAAAAACCAAATGTGATGAAAGCAGACATTGCAGAGATTTCGGCGGTAGTAAATTAAAATGGCAAATATTACATTTACAATTCCTTCAGTTCTTAATTCAGGTAGTGGAGAAAAAAAAATAGAGATTTCATCTGATTCACTACAAGATGCATTTACAAAAACATCTGAAATTATGGGTGATGATTTTAAGCGTAGAGTATTAGAAGGCGATGGAACTCCACGTTCTCTGATTAATATTTACATTAATGGAAAGAATGCAAAATTCACTGACGGTTTAGAAACTGTTCTAAAAGATGGTGATGATGTATACATCTTACCTGCAGTCGCTGGTGGTTCTGAAGAATTATCAAAAAGAGATTTGGATAAATTTTCTCGACAAGTGATGCTTGAAGAAATTGGTTATAATGGTCAATTAAAATTAAAAAATGCTAAAGTTTGTGTTGTTGGTACTGGTGGATTAGGTCACCCTATTATTACAAGACTTGCTACAATGGGAGTTGGAAATTTAAGAATTATTGATAGAGATGTAATTGAATTATCCAATCTACATAGACAAACAATGTTTGATGAAGATGATGTAGGACAAGTTAAAGTTGAAGTTGCTGCAAAGAAATTAAAAAAATTAAATCCAGATTGTAAAATAGAAGCATTAGCTATTTCTGTAAATGATTATACCGCACTTGAAGTTGTTGAGGGATGTGATGTTGTAATTGATGCACTTGATTCAGTTAATGCAAGATATGCGTTAAATAACGCATGTGTTAAATCAAATATTCCTTTTGTAACAGGAGCTGCAGTTGGAGTTTCAGGACAAGCATTTACTGTTTTACCAAAAGAATCTGCATGTTATTTTTGTATGTTTCCTGAATTAGATGAAGATACAATGCCAACTTGTAGTATTGAAGGAGTACATCCATCAATACTTTCTATAGTTGGAGGAATTGAAGTTGCAGAAGCTGTAAAAATAATTATTGGAAAAAAACCAAGTTTATCAGAAAAAATTTTACATATTGATTTGGAGAATCTTGATTTTAATAACACCAGAACATTTAGAGCTGAAGAATGTCCAATTTGTGGAACAGGAAAACTTGAAGTTGTACAAAAAGAGGAATTAATTTTAGAAGAACTGTGTGGAAGAAATAGAGGAAAGCGAACTTTTTCTATTACCCCAACTGACACATTTGATCTTGATGTTGATGTTGTAACAAACATTGCAAAAGAAAAAGGATTTCTAGTAGACAATCAAGGTGACTTAGGATTATCCATGAGAACTAATGAGTTGTCTGTAAGTTTTATGAAAAAGGGTTCGGCAGTTGTAGTTGGTCCAAAAGATGAGTCTGAAGCTATTTCATTATACAAAACTCTCTTAGGAAAAGAGATCAAAGTATAATTTACTTTGGAATTATTACATATTTTATTCAAAATATTGAAAAATATTTAGATCAAACTATAAATTTAAAATATTCACATATGATTTATAATATTTTTTATAAAAAATATATCAAATTTATAATTTTAATGAAATTTTCCCAATATTTCATCATTTTGTGGACAATTCGTCCATTAGGCTTAAATACAAATTTTTGAGAAAAAGACCAATAACATGAATAACGAAATAGGACGTAAAATAACTAGTCTTACATTAATGACAATTATGGTAGCGGGCGGTTTGACCTTTGCTATTCCTGGTGTAATGCCAGAAGCAATGGCAGCCAACGCTAACCTCTTTGTATCCGCAGAAAACTCACAGTTTGATAACTACATGTCAGGACCTCAGGTCATTGAAGTAGTTGTAATTGATAGTGATATTGACGACACAGACGAGGCAAAAGGTGAGCCAGATGTTACAGTTAACGGAAAGATCCTGAGAATGGTTCAAGCTGTTGACGGTAACTGGTATGGTTACTTTGCTGACAGAACACAAGCATCTATTGCAGATTATACTGCAGATGGTGATGCACAAGTTCTAGGTGAAGGATTAGACTTTGGTACACTTTGTGCAACAGGTTCAACAACAACAACATTCCTCGGCATCAATGTCGATGATACTGTTGGTGTTGCAGTTCCTCTCAGTAACTTGACAAATGCTGGTGGTTCAACCGATATCGGTGCAAACGGTACCTCAACAGGTACTGCACTCACCGTACAATGTCAATTAACATCTGCCTCTGAAGGTGATGTTAAAGATGAAGGTAATACTACTGGCAGCATTAATGTTGTAAGAGAGGCAAAAACTCCAAACACCACCTTAACTGGTGATGCAATTGGACAAATTGGCATCAGCGATGTTGATGTCTGGCCTTTCATACAACTCTATTCTCTAAACCCAACTGGTAACGTTGTCGTACAGTACAACAAAGGTGGTGGTGTTCAATCAACAACACTTACTTTTGATACTGTTGATCAATTTGCCGGTGCAACTTTAGATAGATCTGTATATACCAGAGATGCACAAGTTCACGTTACTGTCACTGATTTATGGTTAAACATTGATCCTACTGATGAAGACTCTTGGACATTTGGTACCAATTCAAGTTATGTTTCAGCAAACGATGGAGCAGGACTCGGACCAAATGGTTTGACATCAAACTACCAAGTCTTTAACGAAAACGGTATAGCTGCTGGTGCAGCAACAAATGGTGGTATCATAGACGTTTCCGGTAACTTCTCATCAATGATGATTGAAGATAACGGTGTCTTGATACTAAATGCTGATGCACAATCTAGTGGTACTGCAGTTTTAACACTGCAAGACAACGATGATTCAGTTCTAACAGGATGTACACAAGATGCATCCCTATGTTCTGCAACAGGATCTGCCGGTTTTGGATTAGGTGAAAATACACAACCAATCACAATTACAGAACAAGGACCAAACACTGGTGTCTTTGGAACATATGATGAATCAGATGTTTCAACAATCCTAGTTACAAGTACTGCCCTTAGAGGCACATCTGCAACTATTGATTATAACGAGACTCCAGTAACAATCCTTGCAGGATTTGAGTTCGGAACAGTTGATATTCAACCAGTCGATGATGAATGGAGCTCTGGTGAAGAGATTCCAGTAATCATCACTGATAATGACGCAAACAAGAACAGTCGCGTAGATGAAGATCTTGATTTGAATAGTCCATCAGTTACATTGATTCCATCATTAGTAACTGGTGACCCATTCACATTAGGTGAAGGCTCAAATTCAACTCTAGCAGTTTATGCAAACTTTACCGCATCAACTACAGTTGAACCAGAAGCAAACCATGGATATGGTATCAATACAGGTAATACAATCAATGCAACAGCAACTGCTGCAGCTAGCATTTCCGTTGATTCTTTCAGTCAAATTGGAAGAGTTGATGCAACTGCTGCTTTAGCAAGTCATGCAAATGCAATTGTTATTGATTACCAAACTACTATGGCTGATTTAAGAAGTTCAATCGGTGATACCAGTGTTTCAACTGGTCTTCATGGAATTAATCTTCTTAACTTGGATGTTAGAAGCTTTAACAACACTGGAACATTCAGTGTTTATCTTCTAAACTATACTTCTGATATTATTACAGGATCTACTGTTAATTCAGCTGGTTCCATGTTACTAGGATCAGGATTAACTCCACAAAGTTTGACATCATTGAATGGCACTGCTGTAAACAGTGCATTGTTTGATACAACTAATGCACCAGATACCAACAACGTTGGATTATTGATTCTACACGAAAGCGATACAACAAACGCAATCGCTACAGATGACGATATCGATCCAATTGCTGTTGACTTCTTCTCATTCGGATTCACAAATGATGGTTTGGAAGGTAGCGAAAGAGTTGCTAACCAAATTATCAGAATTGAAGCAGAAGAAACTGGTGACAACACAGGAATCTTTGCAGGTTCCTTGGAGTATACTATGGTTAATCAGATCAACATTCTAGATGCATCTACATACACTGGTCTTTCTACAATTGCAAGTGACCCAGGTTTCATTGTAATTGAAGATTTGACTGATGAAGATGCACCAAGAGTTAACTATCTTGACTTAGGTTCAGATGGTGTCTCTACACAGATTGCTGATCAAGAAGAAGCCCCAAGTCACTCTGGTGTTGTATCTTTCGATCTTGATAACTACAAAACTGCTGACACTGTTGTAATTACACTTGAAGACTTAGACCTTAACACGAATTCAGATCTCTTAGATATCTATACAGTAGTTACTGCCGTATCTGATCAAAACCAAGATGCAATTGGTACTGGAAACGCCACAACTGGTGGTTTCTCTATCACATTGAGTAATGGTGATGAACTTGGTAGACTATTAGATGTCACTTTTGATGACGTAAGATGGCAAACTCCTTCTGGAAGTTGTACCTTAACTGGTGCAGCATCAACTGATACTGGACTTGGTGCAACTGGATTTACTCTAGTTGAAACAGGAATAGCAACCGGTCAATTCCTTGGAGATTTCCAGATTCCAAACCAGTGGTGTAGATCAGATTCAGCAACTGCTGAAACTACTACAGGTCTCGATATTGAAGTCAACTATGTTGACTTTAGAGACGCATCTGGTGAAGTCATTGAAGTCGGTGACAGTGCAGGCGTTCGCGCAAACACTGGATCTGTTAGTCTTGACAGAACTGTCTACCCAGTACCATTTGGTGTTGAGTCAGACTTTACTGCAGACACCACTAATGAAACACCAACAGGTAGAGCATTATTCCCAATACATCAAAGTGGAATGAATACAGCTGGAACAGATCGTTCCGGTGAAGGTCTACAAACTGGTGAATTCATAACAGGTGGAGATCTTATAATTCACGTTAGAGTTAATGATCCAGACTTCGACGTTTCAGCATCTGGTGAAGACACCATTGCTTCCAATAGTACATCTTTCCTAGGACCTGTTAAGGTCTCTGTTATCAGAGGTTCTTCATCAGTTACACTAGGACATGCAGGTGGCCCAGCTGCCTTGGATGGTACAATTAATACTGGCTCAGCCAATATTAACAGTACAAGACAATTTGGTCCAATGACTGAAATTGCTCCAGACGCAGGAATTTTCGAATCTGACATCACAATTAGGTATACTGACGGTCCAGCAAGTACAAAATGTTCAAGTGTCACTGATACATGGACTAACCTTGATGGTGCCGGTACTGCTGAAACAGACAGATTTGATACTGCTGCAACCTCTGGTGATTATTGTATCTTACAAGGAGATATTCTCCAAGTAGAATACACTGATCCAGCTGATGCATCAGGTGATATCAACACTGTAACTGATTCTGCAACCTTTGACCTAAGAAACGGTGTATTACAAACTGACAAATCCGTATACATTATTGGATCTGACATGATCTTGACCCTCATTGAACCAGACTTCGATTTGGACAATGACCAGGCTGAGACCTATGACT
>Ga0209992_10004411_pt1 | contig 11077 bp, 9 predicted proteins | sample 2SBtaG_2_FD_182564 | JGI IMG/M metagenome (GOLD analysis project Ga0209992, IMG submission 182564) | Deep subsurface microbial communities from Kolumbo volcano to uncover new lineages of life (NeLLi) - 2SBTROV12_ACTIVE470 metaG (SPAdes)... | ecosystem: Environmental > Aquatic > Marine > Volcanic... | reverse complement strand
ACGCCAGGTAATTATTCCCTTACTCTAGCCGGTGTGGATTCACCTCCAAAACCTTTTTTGGTTGAATTGGGAGACGGTGTAGACTGGTTATCGTCTCTTGAATGGCATTGGCCATTAGAAACAGGAGTAGTTGAAGAAGGCGATGTGTCAAAGAATAGCGATCCTAGTGAACAAAAGTCTGATTGAATTTTACATAAAAAGACCGGTTTGCAAGGATCTTCCTGTTTTCATCTTGCTTCCCTAGATTTGATAGCTTGAATTAGTCATCGTCACTACTGCTGTCATCATCGCTACTGCTGTCATCGTCACTACTGCTGTCATCGTCACTACTGCTATCATCGTCACTACTGTCGTCATCATCATCGTCAGCGTTGTTGTCGTCACCATCATCCCTTATTGCCAGGAAAGCATGCTCTTCTCCTCCAATCATGCCAATACCCGTAATGTCTCCATGGTCATTGATGTCATTTGCTTCGATAAAGTAGCTCCAGCCCTGAGCGGTGCAATCTGTCACCACGCATAAATCGATCATTTCACCATTTTCATACAAAAAAGCGCGGAAATCTGTATCACCTTCGATCGTCGCCCGACCGACGACCTGCCCCGATGAGTTAACCCCGCGGCCGAAACTAAGTGAGCCGCTTAGTGTACCCAGGTCAGTCATTGTACCGTTGATATCTAGAAACGCATGTACTATGAGTGGAGTTTCGGTGACCGCCGAAAACCCGGTAATGTCCCCCAATGAGTTGATGTCGTTACCCCGACTAGTTTTTCCGCCAAGTGTGCCTATATCGGTCAGGGTGTTGCCATCATAGCGATAGCCATGTGGTTCGGTTTGGCCTGCTATCTGTGAATAACCTGTGGCTTCCCCTGCTGCATTGATAGCCGTGCCCCAACTATTTGTTCCGCCAATTAAAGTACCAATATCAGTTAGCCCGCCATTATGATAGATAGTCGCATGCAACGCATTGCTTTCAGTACGAGCGTGGCCAATGATTTGACCTAAATCGTTGATATCTTCGGCGAAACTATTTGTCCCGCCTAGTGTATCTAAATCAGTTATGATGCCGTTCTGGTAGCTGAAGGCATGGATTTTCCCATCATCGGTTAGAGAAAAGCCAACAATCTGGCCATGAACATTGATTCCCTGAGCTATGCTCAAAGTTCCACCAAGTGTACCAAGACCAGTCAGAGTACCATTTTGATAAAGAGATGCATGAAAAGTACCGTCGGCGAACGAGGCATACCCTACCACTTCCCCAAATGAATTGAGTCCGTTGCCTACACTGTAAGTACCTCCCAACGTGCCCAGATCAATGAGGCGATAGTCGGCTGCATTGGCGAAAGATAAAGGTAAAAGGAGGAGGGTAAGCGCCTGGTAGATATTTCTTTTTTTCATATTTATTTCGTTATTTGTTTGTAATTTAGCCTGGACGTGAGGTCGATTAAAACCGTCGGGAATACTAGTATTTCACCAATAATACCCTTTGTTTGAATGCCTTTGGTTCAGCCTAAGGATGAATCAGTGTCCTCGAAAACGTTATATTTTTAAGAGCTAATTGTAGTTTATTTTTTCGCGTTTTTTTCGAGGGCCATGCGGCAGTTAGCTGTTCGATAGGGTTTGGATTGGACATGGCTATGTTGTTGTTTTTATATTTCTTAAATTATTGCTACTCCTTTTCGAGTGATCTGACCTACATTTCTCACAACTTGTGTGGCGAAACGTATCGGTTGGCTGAATTTAATACTGATCATCTATACTTTGGCTAAGGAGGCATTTTTGTCAATAAAATAATAGCATGACAAAAGTGGTGACAATGGTGGAGGATTTAATAAGAGAGAATGAATTTGTATCAGCGTCTAAAGGTACTTCGGAATGTATCAAATTTAATGCGCTGCTCAATATACAATGACAATGGATATAGAAAATCAACAGAAAAAACGGGCTCTAAGTGTTGAAGACTTTCAAGGGAGTACTCGCGGAAGAGAAGACTATCTAATTCCTGAATCGTTAGAAGTTAAAGACTTGTATGAACACCTTGTACTGGCTCAGTCTAGCGCCTTGGAGCAATACGATGAAGCGAGTAATTTTGATGAAATCCATGCTGAGGTTGATTCAAATAGCGAATTAATGAGTGAGGTGGAGATATTCGATTTCTCCGAATCGAGTCCGAATAGAAAAAATATTGAAGTCAGTAATGGTATTGATGTAGAACAGTTATTGCCCAAGGATGAGCCAATAAATCCGACATTTGACCCTCAGCTAAGTGAAGAAGTTGAACCATTCCAAATTCCATCAGAGTCAGAACAGGACCTTGGAAGTAAGGATGATGGATCTATGGATTCCGAGTTGTTACGGATTTTTAAAATTATAGAAGAGGAAATAGATCAGGGGATTGACACGCCCAGTTCGAATCTACATAAGGAAGACGATGTCGAATTCAAATTTGCAGGGACTGATGAAGAAAACGTGCCTCCGGTAATTCACAAGACACCAAAGGTAGTATCTGAGTCCAAATATTCAGATAATCGTAGCTTCGGTCCAAATAAAACAAATCAAGATAAATTTATAGCTCTGAACACAGCAGTAACCGCCTTCGTTATTATGGCTGCAGGGCTGGTTGGTCTTGCTTTTTATACCCATGAGTTACAGTCCAAAATTAACGTTCAGAATTCTAACAATGCCGCCTCTAAAGATCTTGCAACAACTTCCGAAATTCAAAAAAGAATCGGTATCCTCGTAACAGAAGTTAGTAAGCTTAATTCCGCAGTCTTTCACTTTCATGGAAAGGGTAGCGACTCGTCCGATATATTGGGGACCAAACAAACTTCTTCTGAGCTGAATTCGCAGAAAAGACCAGTTTCAACTGTACCGCAAAAGCGCTGGACAGTTAAACTTGTTTCAGTCGGAAATAAGAAAGCAGCTGACCAGTTACAAGTGGAGTTTCGATCTAAAGGAATTCCTGCTGAGCAGCAGCGTATAGAAATTGATGGTAAAAGAATCTATCGAATCGCAGTCAGCGGATTTTCAACACGGGGCCAAGCTAATGACTACGGTCAAAAAGTGATAAAAGAACTCGGTATTGACGGTTATTGGGTGTCTCAATAAACGAGCCGTCCTAACATCACACACTATCGTATCAAGTCGTTTATCTATATAGCGACTTCTAAACTAGCCTCCTAGCTATAATCCACTAAACGTTAGGTGTTGTAAAAGTAGTTTCTAGTTTTGGCAATTATTTTCGCTTAAATCGCCAATCTCCTTTAAAACCTCCCTACTGAAATTTTTTCTCCCTAAGGTGCATAAAGTGCTGTGCTTGTGGATAGGGTCTTCATTAAAACAGAAACGATTTGGAATTTAATCGATTAGGGCCGTAATACTGCCCGGACTGTTTGCGATCCTCGTCAATTTTGTTTCGAATTGGCTCCAATCATGTCAAAATGATGATTTCTGCATCGATTCTAGAGGGGTACGAATTGCGTAGTATTGTGTTTATTGTACTTAGTATGATTTTGGCATCAGTGGGCCGAGTGAATGCCGATATTATAGGGGAGGCAAGGGGTCAAACCAGCGATCAGTCAACAGCTAAAATCAAAGAGGGGACATCCACCGAATCACAGATATTAAAGCCTTCTTCGAAAAAGACGAAATCTAAAAGTAATTCTAAAACAATCAGTGGATTGATTAGTCGGCTGAACCACCTTAATAGCCAAATTTTGGATATCCAGGACGAGCAATTCTTTGATGAGTTGTTAGAAAAGCAAAACCAGATAATTTCTGAGTTGGTTACCGCATTGTATACACCCGCACGGGTAAAATTACCGGCTGTAGCCACAAAACGGCAAATTAACTTGTTATCCTCGCGGATTGGAGTCAATCAAGAACGTGGCAACGAATTGGCGGTCCAGCGCGACCAAGCCAAATTGGCATATTACGATACGATTCAGAATATTGAGAGATATCTGATTTATTTAAATAGGGCAGTACACAGTTACCAGTCGGTAGACGAGATTGTCAGTCATTCGGTTGAGTTGCTTAACCTTGCTGAAGGGGAAGCTGAAAAATTTCCGATGCCAGATGACCACGAAGAAAGTAGGACAATTACGGATTTAAAAAGGAATATTGAGCAATTACATTTGGCTAATGCGACTTACCAAAGTATTTTGCATTATATCCTTGATAATCCAACAAAAATAGCAAAAACCCATTGGTTTCAGAATTTTTCATTGTTATCGGCCATTTCCTATTTTAACAATATAAGTTTTCTAAGACCGATAAATTACAAGATCGCACCACTTCGAATTGATGCTGGGGGGGTCATTGTTTCGTTCATCATCGCGTTACTTATTATATTCTGCTACCCGCTTGTCGTAAGGGGCAGCCGTTGGTTGATCAGAAGGTATATTCTGAGTCAGGGCTCCGATCATTTGGAGTTGATTTACCAGGCTATTGATCCTCCTATTCGTGGGTTACTGCTTTTTTTCAGTATCGACCTTGCTACATATGCTTTGCTGTATAGAACAGAATACAAAGGAGCAATCGAAAGTTTTGTATTTGTTGTCTACACCTGGATCTACGTTTGGCTAATCTGCCGACTATTGGACAGTGTTGTTGCCGTTCAGGTCAGCGAGATATCCAAAACTAACAAGGAACTACGCAAGGAACTCGTCAACCTTGCCGTTAACCTAGCGAAAGGAATAATTTTGATTGCCGCCATGGCGGTGATATTGAGCCATTACGGTATTAGCATTGCTGCAATTTTGTCAACCCTTGGTATTGGGGGTTTGGCGTTTGCCCTCGCTGCTAAGGATACGCTATCGAATCTTTTTGGTGGGGTCACTATTTTATTCGACAATGTATTCAGAATGGGTGATTGGGTTAAAATTAAAGACGTCGAAGGAACTGTTGCCGAGATCGGTCTACGCAGTACCACTATCCGTACTTTTGACAACGCGTTGATTACCATCCCTAATTCAATTATTTCAGTTGCCAGCGTTAAAAACTGGAACCGGCGCATGGTGGGGCGACGGATTAAAATGTATGTTGGCGTCACCTATGAGAGCAATATCGACGACATTCGTCGGACACTTGATGACATACGACAGATGTTAAAAGAACATCCGGGAATTGCAGACCCCAAGGAAAAAAAAACGGTCAGAAGAGTACGGTATAAATTCTCCTCACACGAGGATGCGTTGGGGATCAAATCGACCCAGCTAGTATATTTGGATCGATTTAATGATTTTTCAATTGATATTTTGATTTATTGTTTTTCAAAAACTGTTGATTGGGCGGATTGGTTAGCCGTCAAAGAAGATCTACTCTATAAAATCGCCGATATTTTGAAAAAAAACCATCTCGAGTTCGCCTATCCTACCCAGGTAAGAATAAATCGAGGAACCGGGTTGGTCGGAACACGAACCGAAGATGCTTTTCAGCCCAATGAAGTTTAGGAAGACCAAATAAAGTGAATTTTTGTCACTTGTCCTGCGAACCACCTTTGAACAGCGCTGCTTGCTCCTGAACTCGGTTGGATCGCCGATGCTGGCGTTGCGACTTTGTTTGGGTATTGCTGGGTTTGCGCCGGACATGTTTGTGTACGGGTTTTGGCGATTCGGTTTGGTCCGATTTGGATGTTTGTCGAGTACCGGATGGCCTATTCGTTGACGACCTGTTTCGACTACGACTTTCGGTGTGTTTTCGGCGCTGAGCATGGTCCTTCCCATTTCGCCATTGTTTTATCGGTTCTGGCTGAATGCTCGGATCCGGTTCATACCCTTCTATAATTACGTTAGGGATTTTTTGTTTTAACAGTTGTTCGATATCCCGTAACAGTTTGTGTTCATCTACACACACCAGGGAAACGGCTTCACCCTCATTGCCAGCCCGGCCCGTACGGCCAATGCGGTGTACGTAATCCTCAGGTACATTGGGTAATTCGTAGTTGACTACATGGGGTAGCTGATCAATATCTAGTCCTCGAGCGGCAATATCGGTGGCGACTAAAACCCGTACTTTACCGCTCTTAAACTCGCTTAATGCACGAGTACGGGCACCCTGGCTCTTGTTGCCATGAATGGCGGTAGCGCTCAGACCATCTTTTTGCAACTGTTGGGCTAAACGATTGGCGCCATGTTTAGTGCGTGTGAAGACCAATACCTGACGCCAGTTGAGAGATCCAATCATGTGACTCAATAACTCCCGTTTGCGGCGCTTATCCACTGGGTGAACCACCTGTTCGATCTGCTCAGCGGTCGTTTTACAGCGTTCGACCTCGATCAGTTCTGGGTGGTTGAGCAGGCGATCGGCAAGCTGTTTGATTTCGTTGGAAAAGGTAGCTGAAAATAGCAAGTTCTGGCGAGTATTATTTTTGGGAAGCAAAGCCAGCACTTTACGGATATCATGGATGAAGCCCATGTCGAGCATTCTGTCGGCTTCATCGAGCACCAGAATTTCGATTTTGGATAGATCCACAGTTTTCTGGTTGGCGTGGTCCAACAATCTGCCCGGTGTGGCCACAAGAATATCAACGCCACGCCGTAATTTTTCTATTTGTGGATTGATTTTGACCCCACCAAAGATCACAGTAGATTGTAGGGGAAGATGACGGCCGTAAGTTTTTACGCTGTCGGCTACCTGGGCTGCTAACTCACGCGTTGGAGTAAGAATTAGGGCTCGAATCGGGCGTCGGCTGTTTTTAATCGGGGTTACGAACAGCCGTTGGAGCAGTGGAAGTGTGAAACCGGCCGTCTTGCCGGTACCGGTCTGGGCGCCACCCATAACATCCTTGCCTTCCAGAATGATGGGAATAACCTTGTGTTGGATCGGTGTGGGCTGATTGTAGCCCTGTTCGCCGATAGCACGCAGGAGTTCGACCGACAGGCCGAGGGTTTCAAATGACATTGGGATTTACTCCAGTCTTGCCCTCCCAAAAGTAATAACTGCTAGTGGGAGCCGGTCTGGGCTGAATTAGGAAAATTTTTACTAAGCGAGAGGCCCTGGTGTTAATAAGGGGCGATCAGCGCAAGAGTTTTCCCTGCGACCCAAAAGCCGCTAAGGGTGCTAGCCGGTTAGGCACCAGGAAATAAGGTAAAGTGTACCATATACTTGAATAACTGTCTGTTTTTGACCTGTTTTTGCCTTGGATCCAAAATATGAAGGCTGAATGCGTTTCACCGTGTAGCAGAGTACAATAGCTAACCCGATCATTACAATGTTAAATTCGAAGACAATAAAACCAATACAAATTTGGGTTGACGCTGATGCTTGCCCAAAAGTGATTAAGGAAATCCTGTTTAGAGCGGCGGATAGGGTAGGTGTGCCTGTGACCTTAGTTGCCAACCAATTTATTCAGGTTCCTAAATCCCGCTACATCCATTCGGTTCAGGTGCCAACGGGTTTTGACGTTGCAGACAACTATATCGTGCAAAGGGTGGAAGAGGGTGATTTGGTCATCACAGCAGATATTCCTTTAGCTGCCGAGGTTGTCGCCAAGGGTTGTTTGGCCTTAAATCCACGTGGCGAGCTTTATACCGAAGACAATATTCGCCAGCGTTTGAGTATGAGGGATTTTATGGAAACCCTACGCAGCAGTGGAGTGGACACAGGCGGACCTGCATCATATAGCCAGGCCGATCGCCGTGCCTTTGCGAGCCAGCTGGACCAGTGGCTCGCCAAGTCGATAGCGCAGCTGAAAAATGGCTAATGGCGTGACAGCATGGCAGTGGGTTGATGTGAATAAAGTACGATCTTGCGAAGTATTTTAGATAAGGTTAAATCCGATTGTAGCATTGCCAAGTATCGGAACTCTGCTCGCGTTTAGCTGACACTAATAGAAACAAATATGTACCAAATTACCCTAAAAATTTAAACTCAAGCACTTTCACGCAGTGATGCTGATAAATTAGTATTTCGCGGACTGAGGACGCTTAGTGCCAAACCACCAATAGCAACTACGGCAATTTTATGTTCTGTCCCGACCACGACCAGTTGCTGTAATTCTCCAAGATCTAGAATTTTTGACCCTTTAGTCGCTGCTTCAACACATTCCTGGGTTACAGCCGCAAGTCCATCAAAATCCGGAACTTCTCCGGCCATGGCCATGACCAAGCCGTCAAAGCTGATCAAACAACCTGAAACGCCGGAATGCATTGCAACGTTGACTACAATCCTATTCAATGCAGCCACGAATTCGCCACGGTGAGTGTCGGGTTCCCGGTTGAAAATAGCCGAGTCATCACTGCGCAGAGTCTGATGTTGGGCATATTTGTTGGCAAGGCTAATCAGCCTCTCAACTTGAGACTCAAACCAATGCATTGGTACAGTCTACGGTTACTAAAAAATACATCGATTTAACCAGTTTTTCTGTTTCAGATGACTCATAGGCGCAAATGCGGCATAGCCCATGTAATATAGGCATTTTAAAATTCCTTTAATACAGCTGGTTTAACGCCGGTAATGTTTCCTTAATTTCGTAGCGCACTGCCCCCAGTAAGGCGTCTTCATCTGTAAATAAGGCGAGCATCAAGCCCTGCTTTAGCGGCGCCATCATGATATATCCTTCTTCATTCTCACAAATAACGATATTCACCGACTCTTGATTCGCGTGGTGTGCAGCCCGGGATGCAGCTCCGAAAACAATTTGGACTGACGCGCCTAGAGCATCTGTATTTACGTCAAATTCACGCCTGATCGATGTGACCAATCCGTCATTGTCAACAATAGCCGCTGCAGTCACACCCTTTAGACCTGTTAAGCCTCGAAGAATAGTGTCCACAGCTTCGTTGCGAATCACCCTTTGGTTTCCTGACGACACTTCGGTTAGTATTCTTTCTGAATTTTGCATAGATATCACTTTAATCTTAAGGTAGTCATTTTTAATGTAGTCGTTCGAATTTAATCTGTGTAGCTTTTCGGCGAATCAAAGAATCTGAGCGGTTATAGCGCACGTTTTATCCCCGATAGCGTTGCACTTTGTCTCGATCGCCTTAACGTTACGTCCGGCGAATTCTCCAACGATGCCACCAACCATTCCAGCTTCAAAATGGCAGATTGGTGCATTTACACCATGAATACCGGCGCAGGATACACATTCGTCTACTCGAAAGTCGAGTTCTCCAGAATCAAGATCAACCCTTGTCGGCACAACCATACCAATGCTCAAGCGTTGGCACAGTGCGCCTATTTCGCCTACATACATATCCAGATCCTTATCTTTGGATTCGTTCACAGCATTTCCAAGAATCCGTCCAAGGCTAGCTCCAGACTGGTAGACCATAGCCGATGCGCCGGGACCTATGAGTTCTTCAACTCCGGCACCTAAGGCAATCATCCGAAGTACCTGAAACAATCGAATCGGAATCATTGACCCCAAACTCTCACGATTTTCGACATCGGTTTCCTCATTCAATATCGATCGTAGCAAAACTCTCTTGGCAATTTCGTAATCTGAGGTCGTCTGGTCTTGGATCGCAATAGTATTCATAGTATTTTCTCTCAAAGTTATTCGGAATGGTTCATGCACTCAACCACAACGCGCCTGTTACGTGTTCTTCCAGAACGAGTGCTATTTGACGCAATCGGTGATTTCTCCCCAGCGCTGAAAACCTCGATACGATCAGTAGAGAGTCCAAACTCCACCAACAAATTTTTTACAGAATCAGCACGTATTCGACCTACATCCAGGTTGGCTGCTAGCCGACCAACATTACAGGTGTGTCCAACGACACGAACCTTATTAAGACAGTAGTTATCGGCAAAATCTTTTAAACCATGGAGCGTAGATTTTGGTAAACCATTTACGGTGGCCACATTAAAACCGAATTGGAGGATAAACTCGCTTGTTTCAAGTGGCTCACTAAGTGCCTTATCTCTAGTAAGATCTGTTGAATTAACTGTTTGCCCAGGAATTCCAGACGTAGATGAGGTATCTTCGGACACTGTATTACCTAATGATACCTGTTGGATTTCATTTGCTACGTTGCTATCCGTTACGGGCTGCGACCTCTCTGTTAAATTGGCTTGTTTACCAACCACCGGTAATTTTTTTTGAATTGGGCTGAGTGCAGCAGATTGGTTTTTTTCTACCGCAACTTCGATCGAAGAATCAATATCTGTTTCATTGGAGTGTTTTTTCAGGTTTGTTTCCGACACTGAATGAATTTTATCTCCAAGCTCAGGGTTAGGCCCGTTTGTTTCGCCTAATATTTCGGGTTGCCTAACAATTGGAACCGACTGTGGTTTTATGTCCGACGAGTTAACGCCCAGATACATCAGCCCCAATACCCCAACTAAAACGATGGCTGCCCATGTGATTAGGATTCGTGAAACTTTACGTGGCTTCGTAGCTAGAGAATTACTTGAGGTCTCGATTTTTTCCAAATCGTCTAATTCTACAGGCAGATATAATTGTTCGACTTCGGCGGCCACAACATCAGGACGCTCTCGATTGGATACACCGTCCAAACCATCGTGGTCCAAAACGTACGGCCGGTTCATGGCAAATCCCTGGCGCATCTGAACCCGACATAGTTGTAACGATTTATCTGAAGGAGCATGCTTCTGGCAATCGCACCATCAACCACACACTTGTGACGGAATGAACCGCCAAAAACCCAACTGTATCCAGATTCCAGAGTGGTGTCTTCTTTTGTGCTATCGGTCCATTCCCAAACATTGCCAACGAGGTCCAAACAACCGTCTGTGGAACCACCGGCATGGTGTAAGTCTACGGAAGCGGTCTTATTCAATTCTAATTCTGGACAATTACAGCGCCAAGGTTCCCACTTCTCTCCCCATGGAAACTTTCGACTGTCTGGGCATCTGGCGGCAGCTTCCCATTCACTTGCTGTGGGTAATCGTTTACCACACCAATCTGCGAAGCCACTTGCATCTTTAAACGATATACCGACAACTGGATGATTTAACAGATTTTCAGGAGGCTTTTTCTGCCACCAATGATCAGGAGGTAGACTGCCAGTTTCTTTTATATATTGGGCATACATTTTATTGGTCACAGGTGTTTGGTCTAACATAAAACCGGTGACACTGATATCGGTTGCACCATATGCGGAGGTT
>Ga0209992_10004409_pt1 | contig 11079 bp, 19 predicted proteins | sample 2SBtaG_2_FD_182564 | JGI IMG/M metagenome (GOLD analysis project Ga0209992, IMG submission 182564) | Deep subsurface microbial communities from Kolumbo volcano to uncover new lineages of life (NeLLi) - 2SBTROV12_ACTIVE470 metaG (SPAdes)... | ecosystem: Environmental > Aquatic > Marine >... | reverse complement strand
CAAGCAGCAGCAAATGCATCTTCTCAATTTAATGCAACAAGCCAGAATCAAGTTAATGAATTTTATGATAAATTAAGTTCTACTATCAGTGAACAAAATGCTGTAAGAACTGACACAATGAATCAATATGCTCAAAGTGAAGCAAACAAAATTGCAGCAATTAATGCACAGAATAAAGTAGCAATTGATGAAGCTAATGCAGCTAGAGAATCTGCAATTAATCAATTCAATGCTACAGTAGAAAATCAAAGACAACAATTTAATGTTAATAACCAAAGAGAAATAGATCAATCCAATGTAGTTTGGAGAAGAGCTATTAATACTGCAAACACTGCAGCTACTAATGCTACTAATCAAACTAATGCACAGAACTTATTAAATCTTTCTAATTGGGCTGTATCAGCAGCATGGCAACAATGGAGAGATGAAGCTTCATGGGTTAATACTGCTTCTGAGAATGATCAAAATAGAAATCATAATTTAGCTATGGCTGCACTTGAAAGATCTTCAGCAGTAGATTTACAAGATCAAGCTTCTAAAGATTCTATGTATCAAATGATAGGAAAATTTGGATTTGATTTTTTATCTAAAATAGGTAAGAAATAAGGAGGAATAAATGGGATTTTTTAGTGGAGTAACAAATGCAATAGGAAGTATATTTAAAGGTGCCAGTGCTGCCGTAAAAACTTTTGGTGGGAGTGTTGGAAAAGGCGGTGGAGGCTTTAGTACCTTAGGTCTTATTGGGCAAATTGGAAGTAGTTTAATGACAAAGCATGCTGGAGGTTCTGGAGAATGGTCACCAGTAGATACTAGTGCAGGTATAAGTGTACCTAGTACTGGAAGTTATACTATGGGATTTAAAAAAGCTGGCTCGGCAGAAGGACCTAATATGAGAATGAAAACAGTTGATGGTGATACATTAAATGCTGAATGGGAATACAGATTAAAAAAAGGATTAAGAGATAAAAATTTATTTAGTTAAGGAGAAATATGGACGAACTTAAAGAAGCACCAAATAACCCCTTTGATGCACCAGTACCTGGTCAGAGTTTAACTGACAAACCAGGAAATGCACCATGGGAACACCCACCACAAATGGTAAATACAGCTGAAGCAGCTGATTTTATATGGGAACAATTATCAACTCCTGAATTTGCAGAACAAGTAATTGCTATGTTAGATGCAGGTATACCTATTGAAGCAATTGCAAGAGTAATATTATTTGGTGGATTTACTGATGGTAAATGGTCACCTGATGTTGCATTTATTATTGCAGAACCTGTAATGAAAATGATTGCAACTGTAGGTATGTTAGGTGGAGTTAAAAATTTTAGAATATCTATAGATGATATGACAAATGATAATGAATTAAGTTCTATTATGGATATTAAAAAGAAAAAAGAAAAATTTAAAAAAGCTGCTAAGAATATAGCTGAAGATAAACCTAAGATTGAACAAAAAGGATTGATGGCAGCACCACAACCAGCACAAGAGGAGATGATATAATGGCAATAGATTTTGGAAGAATGTTTAGAAATGTCGCAACAGGATACCTTGGAGCAAAGATAGCAAACACAGAAGCTAATGATGCACTTAATGCTAGAATTATTGAGGCTGCTGGTTTAAAATATTATGATGAAACACTACCTGACTTTGAAAAAAATGAAAAGAATAGAGCAACAGCATATAAACAAATATCTACTTTTTTTGATTCAGAAGCAGCTGCAGATTATTTTGATGCTAATGGTTTTATAACAGGTGATGGACAAGACTTAGAAAGAATTCAAACATTACTTGAAAATAAACAAATTAAAAAAAATGCATTTAAAGATTATATTCCTACTACTAATTATGCTGATAGATATAATGTTAGAGCTGCATCTATAGAAGAAAGAGGTGCACAAATACATAAAGATTTAGGTATGAGACAAGGTGGTATTGGTAAATCTACTATTGAAGGATTAGTTACTAAACCTATGGGTGAGGGCGGAACTACAACTGAAACAGTTACTACACCTGAAACACAAGTTGGACCAGTAATTACTCCAGAAAAAACAGAAACAATAACTAGTACAATACCTAGAACAACAGAAACGGAAGGCATAAGCACATTCTTTAGTCCTAAAACTAGTATTCTTGATTTAGGTAAAGCATCTGATATTGCTGCAGCTGCAAGTACATATAGAGGTTTTGGAGAAGGAATAAAGAAAGATCAATTTGGTGTTACAACTATTAAATTTGCAGGAAATAAAGATATTGAGTATAATGCATTTACAAATGTAATGAATGATTTATCTAGTCAATATGAAACAGAAGATGGTAAAGTAAGTTTAAGTATGGTTGCTGAAGCAGCTAATACACAATTATCTAATCAAACAGAAGGTACAATATCTAGATGGGTTACGGATGATTTTAATAAAACTGCTGTTCAAGGTCAAGAAACATGGACAGCTTCAGGATTTAATGAATCTTTTAATTCTACTTTTTCTACTGATGATGATAAAAAAATGGCAATAGCTATGCATTTAACTTCATTAGGTAATAAATCTGAACAACAATATTTTGCAGTATCATTTCCAGATGGTGTAACATTTTCTAACGGACAATCAGTAAAACAATATTTATTAACAATAACTAGGTAATATGGCAAAATTATCATTAGGTGATTTTGGTATTAATAATGAAGCAGCTACTAATAGCTTTGGATCAGGATATACCCTTGACCAAATGCTTAATAAAGGAAAAAAGAAATATCCTTCAGAAACAAATACTAAACAAACTATAGAATCTAATCCATCTATAAAGCATGCAATTGCTATTCAAAGAAATGAAGATGGATCTGTAAAATATACTTTTGATAATATTCATGATAATAAACAATTAGTATCTGTAGCAAAAGATTATTATACAAATAGAGATAATAAAGCTTATACAGATAAAGAAGCTGTAAATAAATTTATATCTGATAGAACTTGGGCACAGGCAAATACATTTGCAATGGGTAAAGAATTTGCATATGTAACTGGAGATAATATAACTCAAGATCAAAAAGCTAGACTATCATATCTTACAAGATACTGGGATGAATTACCAGATTTTTATGAAGAAGGTGGTAGAGGCATGTCAGGATTTTTTGCTAATTTAGGAGTAGGTATATTAGATCCTATAAATATTCTTGGTGCTGGTGTTGGTGGTCAAGTTGCTAAAGGTGTATTAAAAGAAGCTGGTAAGCAAGTAATTAAATCACAAGTTAAAAAAGGTATTACAAAAAAAGCAATAGCAATTAATAGTGCTAAAGAACTTGCAGAATTATCTGCTAAAGCAAAACGAAATGCATTAATAAAAGGTTCTGGTGCAATGGCTCTAGTAGATGGTGCAGGCTTTGGTACAATTGATATTGCTAATCAAACAGTAGAAAAAGAAATAGGTTTAAGACAAACTATAGATCCTATAAGAACTGGTACGATAGCATTAACAGCAACGGGACTAGGATTTTTTGTAGGTGCTGGTGGTGGATATCTTGGTAATAAAATAGTTAATTTAAAACTTGCAAAGAATGCAGATTTACCTACTAAAACTTTAAAAAATGCATCAAAAAAATCTCCAGATAATACTAATAAATCTGAAGCATTAAATAGTGGATTTAAAGTTGGAAGTTTTATTAGAACTAATTTAGCTGATCAATGGGACTTTGTAAAAGTTTTACAAAAAGAAATTACAGGTGTAGAAGGTGATGTAGCATCATTAAAAAAAATATATAAATCAGGTAATTTTAAATCAGACCCAATACTTGAACCTTATTTTCAATTAAGAACATTAGCAGCATCTTCAACAAGAGCACATAATTTTATTATGGATGGTGTATATATTCCACCTGGATCAACTGCTAGAATGGCAAGTTATACTAAAGGTAATAGTAAAGGTCTACATGAAATACTAAAACCATTTGATAGAAATAATGAAGTAAATGAATTCTTAAGTTATATTGCAGCTAAAAGACAAATTGCCATAGCTAAACGTAGACCTAAGTTAGATAAGACTTTACCTATGGAAAAAACTTTAAGAAGAGAATATATTGATTTTGCTGAAATGGATGCAGCTGCATATCAAAAAAAATATGGTGTAAAACTAACTAGAAAAACAAATTTTAAAGAAGCAGTTAAAGGATTTAAACAATACACTGATGAATTATTAGATTACCAAGTGGCATCAGGATTAATAACTAAAGCTGAAGCAAGAAAAATACTTAAAGAAAATCCATTCTTTATACCTCTAACAAGAGATAGAAAAGTTACATTGCCTGCAGTATCAGCATTAAAAGAACAAACTCAAAAAATATTTAGATTAGGAAGACCAGCAAAAAAAGAAATTGCAAAAAGAAAACTAGAAGGTGATATTAATTTATATCAAAATTTAGTTAGATATACATATCAAACTGTATTATCAAGCGATAGAAATAGAGCCAAATTAGCATTCTATAATATGCTACAAAAAGGTGATAAGCTTGGTAAAATAGATATGGACAGTATGGTTAAATTAGTTAAAGGAAATAGATTTGTTAAAATGCAAACTATAGCTAATGATAATGTTAAGAAAGCATATGAAAAGGCTGGAGCTGATTTTACTGTAAAAGGTGCACCAGATAAATTAGATATTTTAACTCACTCAAATACATTTAGACCAACAGAAGGTGCTGATTTTGTAGATGTAGTTTATCGTAATGGTAAAGCTGAAATGTATGAAATTCTTGATCCTAATATGGCAGAAATATTTAAAGGATTAGGAGAACAAGGTGGTAGCAGAGTAATGAATATGTTCTTTGGTGAAGGATCTTTAATGTCAAAATATGCTAGAATAGCATCTCAAGCAATTACATATTCACCACCATTTGTTGCATTTAACGTACTTAGAGATACTCTTGCAGGTGCTATAAATTCTGCATTTGGTATTACAAGTAAATCATTACCAGGTAAAATAGGATATATACCAGGTTGGACAAGTGGTAAAGGCTATATAGCTTCTGTTAGACAAACACAAGCATATAAAGAAGCATTACTAAATGGAATGGGCTATTCTTCTAGAACTGAAACTGAAGCATTAAGACCTGCTTTAATATCTAAAATGGTTGAGCAAGGAGCTTTAAGAGATGTACCTAAACCAGTTACACAATACTATACACAAACTATAAAAAAATTTATTGGTAAACCAGCAGCATATGGTGCAAATCAATATAAAAGATTAGTTCAATCTGCAGAATATGCTACTCGTATGGGCGAATATCAATTAGCTAAAGCTGCAGGATTTAGTGATATTGGTGCTGCATTTGCTGGTAGAGAAGTTGCAACTGATTTTGGAATGAGAGGATCTAGTTCACTTTTAAATACATTAAATAGAAATACTATGTTTTTAAATGCTAGTATTCAAGGTTTATATAGAACAGGAAGAGTATTTTTTGAACAACCAGCAAGAGCTGCTGCATTAGTAGGTGCAACAATTGTAGCACCAGAACTTGCATTATATCATATCAATTCACAGTATAAGGAATACTCACAAGTACCAAGTCAAGTAAGACAATTAAATTATTTGATACCTAATTTTATTACTAATGAAAAAGGTGAAAGAGTTTTAGATCCAGATTTACCATTTTATGCAATGCCAAAACCATATGACTTAGGTATATTTGCAAATGTGGCTACAGGATTAATGGATGGAATGTATAAAGGTAGTGATGGTGTAACTAAAAAATATGTTGCAGAATCATTTAGTCAAATAATGCCAGGATTACCTATACCAACTGGTATAAGACCTTTTATAGAAATGATGTTTAATAAAAATTTCTATTCAGGTGCTCCAGTAATAGGTTTATATGAAAGACAAAGACTTGATGAATTACAAGCAAGACCTAGTACTAGAGAAATTGCAAAAAATTTATCAAATTTCTCATCAAATATTTCTGCTTTTTTATTAAGAAAAAAAGAAGGTACTGTAAAGAATCCTATATTTACTCCAATAGAAATGGATTATTTAATTGGTGCATATTTTACAGGTATTATGCAATATCCTTTTGATATACTTAGTGCTCAATTAAAAAGAAAACCATTAGAAGGAGAAAGACCAACTAAAAGAGAGGATGAAGCAGATTTTTCTAGTTTTAAAAATGCATTAAGTGTTGTAACTAGAAGATTTAAAATTGCATCACCAATTAAAAATTCTCAATATCATAGAGATTGGAGTGATCTAGTTGAAAAGGCTAAGAAATTAAAACAGATTGACTTTACTCAAATGGATTTAAAAAAATCTCATGAGACAAGACTTATTGGATTATTTGGTAGAATAACAGATAAATTAGCAGAAGGACATGAACTAGGTATAGAACCTGAAGCTATTGCGTTTTCAAAAATATCTGATGTTATAAAAAATACTCAGCAATTATTATTAGATTCTAGAAAAGAAAGAAATTTTATTGCATCAGGTCCTTTAGATGCAGAAACAAAAAGAGAAATGATAGATCTTTTAATTGCACAAGAAAACTATTTACTTAAAACAACAATTGATACATTAGCAGCTATGGATATAGAATATATATTTGATCAAACATATAAAATGAGTACTATATTTGGAACAGCTGAAAATGCTGTTAAGAAAAACCCTAGAGAAAAGAATTAAAATGAAATCACCTAAAACAACCAGCGAACATATCATAGCATTATACGGGTATATCACTGGATTGCGTAGGGATATTAATAGTATTAAAAACAATCATTTAAAACATATGCATAAAGACATTGATGAATTACATAATAAAATAGATAGATTATTATATTGGATTCTAGGTGGACTTGGTGCAACAATAGCAACATTAGTAGGACTAATTAAATAATGAGTAAAAAATATGCAAATGGGCACCCAAGAGCAGGTGAGTTTACAGGTAATTATACTCAGACTGGTAGAAAAATATATAAAAAAGTAACGAGGACAGGTACAAGACATGGTAAAAAAACTGAATATGTTTCAGAAAAATCTAGAACTATACCATTTGATAATAAAAAAACTTGGATAAATGTACCAAGTATACATAATGGAAAAGTTTATAGTGAAGACGAATTAATAAAAATGTTAAAAAATAAAAAAATAAAACCTACTAGTATAAGTAAAACTTATAAAGAAGCAATAGAAAAAGCTAAAAAAAGAAGTAGTTTATTAAAACCAAAAGATAATTAAAATATGGCAAAGAGAGAAACAACAGATACAATAGTAATTCATTGTACACAAACTCCCCCTGGTATGGATATTGATGTAGATAAAGTTACACAATGGCATAAAGAGAGAGGGTTTGATACAATAGGATATCACTATCTAATTAAAAGAGATGGCACACTACAAGAAGGAAGACAACAAGATGAAGTAGGTGCTCATGCAGTAGCAGTTAATGGAACATCAATAGGTGTTGCATTAGTTGGCGGAGGCACACCAAATATGGGCTGGGAAGATAACTTTGCACCTATACAATTTGAAACATTAAAAACAATTATAATGAAATTAAAAAAAGATTACGAGATAGAAAAAGTAATAGGTCACTATCAAGTTGATGATAAGAAAGAATGTCCATCATTTGATGTACCCAAATGGTTAGAAAAGAATAATATATAGATAATTATGGCTCACGAACTTAATGTAACTAAGTATTGGGTAAATAAAAAAGGAGAAAAAGTTTGGTATAATGAACCTAGTGTTAAATCATCTAAACATCCTACTAAATTAAATAAAAGATATTTAAAAAAATTTAAAACTAGAGAAGATGCTGAAGGAGAAGCAATCAGTATTTCAGATGATACACCACATTTTCATAAGAAAAAGAAATATAGTAATGAACACCCTAAATATAAGGAGAAATAAATGGAAGAATTAAAAATAACAGCAAAAAAATATATTAAAATGGCACAGGATAACAAGAAGATTGTTATGGCTGGTGTTATTGTAATAATAGTACTTATAGCATTGGTATCGTAGTATGTGGCTATCAGCAATTAAGCTTGCTTTAAACGCTGGGACACATATCTATAAAAAGCGTAAAGAAACTCAAATGCTTATGGCAGACGCACAAGCTACCCATGCTTCTCGAATGGCACGGGGTGAGTTGGAATATAAACAAGCTGTCATGACTAATAATCAACAAGGATGGAAAGACGAGTTCGTTTTGATCCTCGTTTCGGCCCCCGTGATGTTATTAATATGGTCTATCTTTTCTGATGATCCAGAGATTATGGCAAAGGTAGAAATGTTTTTTGAGTATTTTAATAATATGCCTTTTTGGTATCAAGCTTTATTTATCGGAGTAGTTTCTAGTATCTATGGATTAAAAGGTGCAGAAATTATGAAGCGACCTAAATAATTAATGGAACTAGGAAAAGCAAGAAGTACTGAAGAAATTATTAAAGATATTAAAGCTACTTTAGAATCTAAAGTAAAAGACAATGTAGCAATGCATGGAGGAGAAATTAATTTTCTTTCTTATGATAAAGGCATTGTTAGATTACAAATGGCTGGAGCCTGTTCAGGCTGTGCCATGAGTAAGAAGACGCTTCAAGAAGGTGTGGAAAGATTACTTACACATTATGTTCCTGAAGTAAGAGGTTTATTAAGTGAGGATGATGAAGAGGCAAAACATAAAGGTTATACACCTTATTTTCCAAAGGAGATTAGTATTTAATGGCACTTAAAATTTCAGAAGAAGCAGCCGTGCAGATGCCGATGAAAACGGTAGCCTCGTTGATCGCCATGGTCGCGATTGGAACGTGGGCTTATTTCGGTATTATAGAGTCTCAGAATCGGATGGAGACAACTCTAAAATTAATGGAAACCGATGTAGTTGAAAATACGGAATTTCGTATCAAATGGCCACGCGGCCAACTTGGCTCATTACCCGCGGACAGTGAGCAATTTATGATGATCGAGGATCTTTACAAGACCACCGACAAATTAATTAAACATATTGAGTCTATGGCTTTGAATAAAGTCAACATAGAATTTTTAACAAAACAAATGGAAAAAGTTTTAGAAGATATTGAAGAATTAAAAGATGCTAGTAGAGATATGCATTATAAAAATGGAAACAAGGAAACATTTTGACCGAGATTGTTTTTGCTCTACTGATGTTCGTAAACGGGGAAATTAAGGAACATCGTATCCAGCCCTCAATGGGAATATGTCTTCGTGGGAAACGTGAAGCGGAGAGACAGTATAGTGAGAGTGTATCTTATAAATGCATTAAGACTAAGGCTGAAACAGAAATATATATGGGGGAAAAAAGTATCAAAAAAATAATATTAGAATAACTTAGGAGTAGAGATGTTAAAAAAACTTTTAAAATTTATTTTATATCCTTTTAAAAAATTTTTAGATTGGCTAGCAAGTGGATTACCACCAGGAAATAAAGATGACTAAATGTAAAAATTGCCACCATGATTGTCACTGTAATGGTGATCTACATGCTGATGAATATGGAACTTGCACATGTGATAACTGTGCATGTAAAAGAACTTATATAAAACAAAAAGATCATGCAACAGATATGTCTTTTGAAAATGAAGTAGTATATGACAAATGAAAATTGTTTTAGCCCTTATTATGTGTTCATATACAGCAGGTACTTGCCTTCCACCTTATATATATCCTGAAAAATTTAATGATCCATATGATTGTTTTATGGAAGGTTATAATCAATCTATTTTAAAAATGGAACAAATTGGAAGAGAAGAAATTAATGAACATGAAATTTATATTAGATTTATATGTTCTCCAAAAAATGAATTAACAGAAGAAGATACTTAAATATGAAATACCTCTCAATACTATTACTATTATTATTTACAACATCAGCATTTGCAGGATCAACACAGACTAATACATCTGGATCTAATACTGCAATCGAAGGTGGATATACTTCAACTGCTACAACTACATATCAATCAGGTTCAGAATCTACATCAACAACTAATAATACTACAAATTCAGATATAAGATCTGCACCACCATCAGCATCTGCACCATCATATAATTCTATGACACAAGATGTGTGTGCTGTTGGAGTTTCTGCAGGAATACAGACTTTTGGAGTTGGAGTTAGTGGTGGTAAGCATGTAATAGATAAAAATTGTGAAAGATTAAAGTTAGCAAGAATATTAAATGACTTCGGCATGAAAGTAGCAGCAGTTGCTATTCTCTGTCAAGATGAACGTGTGTTTGAATCAATGATACAAGCAGGCACCCCTTGTCCAATTGATGGGAAGATTGGTAAAGAAGCTAAAGCATTGTGGTCTAAGTATGATCATGAAAGACCTGACTATGATGTTTATATAAAACGTATGCATGAACGAGAGAAAAAAGAAAAAGCAATAGCTAAAAAAATAGCCCTTGAAGAAAAGAAAAAAATTGAAGAGCAGACTAAGATGACTAAAGAATTAGAAAAATTAGACAAAGATTTACAAAAAGAAAAACTTAAAAATTTAAAAAACGTTAGATAAATATGAAAAATATACTATTACTAATTATAATATCTGTACTATTATCTGGATGCTTTGTATCCATAGGTAAGAAATGTACATATACACAAGAAGGAACTAGAATCTCATCTTTAGTATGGTTTTATAAAGATAAGCCTGCAGACCTGGATAAAATAAACTGTAACTAATATGCCAAGACCAGTTCTTAAGTGGATAGTTAGATTAAGAATGTGGTATGCAGATATTCGTGGTCATCATGGAAAGAAATGGGATTATGAACCATCAGAATATTATATGGGTAAAAAAAGAAAAAAATGATTTGGTTAATTATATTTATAGGAGTTATGGCTTATGCGGTTTATCGTATTAACACTTTTGCTGATGACGTTAATCCATACAACTTCAGCAGAAGAGATAACGACAGGTAATTTATTACCTAATGGTACTGGCTCTGCATCTAATCTACAATCAGTAGATACAAGTATTCCTAATGTACAATCTAATTGTTCGTCATTTACTTCAGTTAATACTACATGTACAAATTCAAACTGGAACTATCAAGAAGTAGAAGTAGGTA
>Ga0209992_10004408_pt1 | contig 11079 bp, 15 predicted proteins | sample 2SBtaG_2_FD_182564 | JGI IMG/M metagenome (GOLD analysis project Ga0209992, IMG submission 182564) | Deep subsurface microbial communities from Kolumbo volcano to uncover new lineages of life (NeLLi) - 2SBTROV12_ACTIVE470 metaG (SPAdes)... | ecosystem: Environmental > Aquatic > Marine >... | reverse complement strand
CTGAAGCATTGCCACCATAAGCAGCAGCTACAGAACCACCAAAAGCGTCTTCAGCAGTACCTAAAGCTGTTTGTCTTGACTCAGCAGCAGTTACATAATCGATCATCTTGCGTTCAACAAGATCATAGAAAACGGCTGAGTGCATACATACTGTTGAAATTTTTTCACCAGCATCACCAAGAATTGCCTTAGCTTTAGCAACATGCTTAGGGCTAAGAGTTGTTGGTGTATCAGCAGCAGCAGAGTCAATACAAAGATCAAACAATGCAGAAGCATTTGTGTTTGCATTAATGCTTCCAAAAGCACCACTTAAACAAGAAAGTAAATCTTTCTGTCTTTGGTTTGCTATGTAAGCACCAATCTTTGCACCAATCGCAGCCATTGGATCAGCACCAGCAGCCAAAGCAGCTAAGTCTCTTGATTCAAAAGCACGACCTCTATGAAGAATAACTCCAATCTGTTTGTCAGCTTGGATCTTTCCGGGTGTTAGAGAAGAGCTATCAGTAAGAACTTCAAAATCTCCAGCTAGATCAGCTTTCCAGTTGGGGATATTAACAAAATCACCGCCTTCGGTCGCATTTAATTCCGCCATAGGCTGAACCACACCGCTAGCCAAAAAGGCATCACGCAGAGTTGTCTGTTCAGAAACGTATGGCGTAAAGACCTCAGGAATGATTATGTCCGACCTTTTAGTCGCCATAAAAATTACCTAAAAATTGGTTTTACGATATGGGCGTTACCCATCAGGCTCGGCGTAACTCTGCCTTATGCAGATATATTAGCGTCTAACTGAGTTTTTCAAACGATCATATAAATCTTTGTCAGTTCTATATAGCCTCATCTGCTCCGTAATATTAAAACTATCAGGCTCAAATGGATTTTTAGAACCTGACGGAAGCTCATTTCCTGTAGCTCTGCCAGCAGGAGCACCGCCGCCTTGTGGTTTTGGTTGCTTTAAAATGTAATCAGGAACATTTTTTTTAGCCCACTCATTAACAGGCGTTCTTTCATATCCATCAACAACAACAGGAACACCATTATCAACTTCAATTTTGTCTTTTGGTAGAAAATTATTTAACACCAAAGTTGGATCATGGACAATTTCACCCAACGCTTGAACAGCAGGAGAAATTAATTCCAATTCTCTAGATTTTGCTTCTAACTCTTCAATCCTTTTTCTATCTGCTGCTGATTTGTCTCTGTACTGTTGCTCTAATGCTTGTTTTGCTTCTCCATATTTTCCTTCTTGCTCCAACTTTGATTGTTCAGCGTTTAACTTAAATTCTTTTAAAGATTCATAATCAGGAGGAACATCAACAAGCTCCTTCTTTTTCATTTTTAGAATTAACTCTAGATTTTTCTTTTCTAGATTTTCAACGCTTTTCTTAAGCTGTTCTAATTCTTCGTTACTTGAAGATTCAGAAGGCGTTACCTCCTGATTCAATTCGTCTGACATAAAAACCCGTTAGGTTAATCTTTATCTTATCAAGATTATTTCTTTTTGCCTTTCTTTTTCTTTTTACCCTTTTTTTTATACATAGAAAGTGGCATAGAAATCTAAAAAACTATTGGTTATTTTAGCAAAATCTTTACAAAATAATCTAATCTTATTAAGATAGGTCTAGGACTAAAAAAACAATGGCAAAAAAAGACAGAGCCTCCGAAAGGTTTACCGACCTTAATATTGGTTATTCAATAGACCCTGAAGATCAAAGAACAGAGAAAGAAGTTACAAAAGACATGGAAAAGCTAGGAATAAAAGTAACTCGTGTTTCAAAAAGACCACCTGAAGCTTATTAATATGCTTCTAAGGTAATTTCTGTAAAAGATTTCTCAATGCCTTCTTCTGCCCATTGTTTTGTTTCGGCAGAAAGAACCTTATAACGAACCCCTCTAGGTTGAACTATTTCTCTTTCTGCTAATCCATTCCAAGGCTCAATAGATGTTCCATATTTGTTGACTTGTTTAATTATTACTGAATGTTTATTACCTGAAAACCCGCTTGCTATTTGCCTGTTAGCAGTCCAACTTTCCATTGTTAAGCCAGCATCACCTCTTTCATAAGATTCAACAATTGACTCAATTATTTTTTTATCATCAAAACCCATTCCTCTGAAAATTGTTCCATTAACATTTATATCTTTATTTCCTGCCATTAAACCTTGCGGTTTTCCTTTCCACTTAGGAGCTTTTGAAATATAGTCTTCCATCTGGTCTGCATATCTAGCCCATTGATTTCGAACTCCTTCAGTTCTTGCCCTTACATCTCTATATCGTTTTAAATGCTTAACTTGAGCAGGATTTAATTGTGCTCCTACTTCTTGTGCTTGATTTAACTGAACACCACGAAGCTGAACATAATCACTTCCTGCCCATTGCCCTATGGTTTCTTCTGTCTGCCTAAATTTAGCTCTTGTTAATCCAACCTCTTCTGGCTTTGGCTTAAACATCAAATCTTCAGATTTTTTCTTTCCTAATCCTGAAGTTTTACGAACTGCACTAGTGCTTGATTCACCTGCAAGTTTTTTATCAAGGAAACTAGGATCATTCCATTTCCTGTTATCACGTTTAATTTCTTTTTTAGGTTGCAAAGCTTTCTTGTTTTTGCTATCAAATTTCTTTTGTAGTTTTGCAATCTTGTCATCTTCAATTCTGCGGGCTAATTGCTTTGGAGTAATTGTTTTAAATTGATCTTTAGGAATTAATTTAGAGTTAAAAGCTTTGGCTGATTTCCAATATTTCTGTTCTGCTTCAGAACTTAGTTTTAAATTATCTAAGAATTTGATTGTACTTTGTTCACCCTTAGGAAGTTTTGCAAAGGTAGCAACATCAGGTACAACATCTTGAACAGATTTTTTAAATTTGGTTTCAGCAATTGACTGGTCAACTAATTTCTTTTGTGCTGTTGTTAAAGGAGTGTATTTAACTGTTCCTGCTTTTTCTGCCGCAGTCATATATTTTCCTTCTTTAGCTATTAAAGCTTTTGAAGGTGGTTTGATTTTTGTTTTTAATTGTATGTCTTCTGGTTTTCCATATCTCTTCTGCAATTGAGCCAAAGAAACTTCTGTATTGTCTTCTCTAATTAATTTCTTTAGTGCTTGATCAGGGCCATATTTGTTTGACAAGCGATTAAAATATTTTGCTTTCTGTTCCCCTAATGCTGCAATCTGTTCTTTTCCTGCTTTAAACTTTGAACCTTTTGCACGTTCACCATATAACCATTTTCCATAAGTTGTATTTGCAGGAACAGGCCCACCAACGCTTGCTCTTTTTCCAGCAGGAGGTGGCGTGAATCCATATTTTTTATAATTAACAACAGCTACAGTTGTAGACCTACAACCAAAATGTTGAGGCGGTACTGGCCCCTGATTATATTTAAAAATCTGACCATCTAAATCTCTGCAAACTGGAGAAGTTCGAGAATCAAGCGTAGCAACATACCGATATTCCTCAGTGACATCAGGATTAGCTTTATAAACAGTTTGGCTTGCTGTATTTGTTACTTGGTTAACGGTTGTCCTAACAATCGTCATTACCTGATTGTTTGCACTTTTGGTTGCAGCTCCTCCTTGTGCAAGTAGTTGGCTTAAGCTTCCTTTTTGATCTTTTCTTAGATTTCCTACTAGCTCTTTAACAATATCTGTTGTTGTTTCTCCAGACAAAAGCCCACTTCTAACCACTTGATTTAATCGTTTTGCTTCTGCTTGTGCTATCCCTAGAAATGATTTTTTAACCGTGTTCCCATTGGGTAGCGTTATTGTTTGACCTTCTTTTGCAGTTAATTTAAAAGTCCCTTGAGGTGCTTTTGTTCCTGCTAACTCACTTTTTAACACAGCAAGATTTATAGCAGTTGGATCTGTACTTACAACAGACTTTGCAAATGACGGACTGACAGCAACAGACCTAACAGAATATCCAATTTGATCTGTAATTTTCTGAGCCATTCCTTTTGGAATTGATTTCTTTAATTGACCTTCAATAAATCCTGCCTGTACTTTTGCAACGCCTTCAAGTTCCGTAATTAAATCATCAACACTTCCATTAGCCCATGAATTTAAACTCTGCTTTGTTTGTTTGATTAACGCTCTTAATCTTGCAGTTTTGTATGCAGGTTGTTTGCTTAAAGGTTGTCTTTCTATCTGCTCTAATTGCCTAACAGCCTTCAACATCACATTGTTATATGAAGTGACCAGCTTTTTGGAAACACTATTACTAAACCGATTAAGGTCTATCGCATTGCGATAAAACTCAGGCGGTATTCCTTCACCTACAGGAACAGTAGTTGCCATTTATTCAGGTTGATCACTAACGTCTTCTGGCTCTGCTGATTCTTCTGGCATTTCTTCTTTTGCCTCTGGCTCTGGTGCATCTATTTCTACCAATGAAGCTTGCTGTGTTGCTTCCAATTCTTCTTCAACATCAAACTCATCTCCTAATACTTCCCCTTGTTCTAACTGCTTTAATAAAGTTTCTTGCGTGATTGTTCCAGCCGTATAAAGTTGCAGCAAACTTCCTATTTCCTGCGGATCTAAACGAGCTGCCAAAAAGTCACGATTTACAAAACTGCTTCCAGCTTCGTTGCTCCCTAAATAATTCGCATGAAATAAAAGACAGTTATCAATTAAATCTTGAACCTGTTGTGCAACGACCATCATTGTTGAATCTCCTTGCGATCTGTCTATCCGTTTTGACTCTGCTGTTTCTGCGGATAACTTTTGTCCTAACACAGCCGCCAAACCTAGATTATTTATTTGCTTTTCAAGGCGGTCTAAACGTTCAAATTGTGCATTAAAACTTTTACCATCTGGCTCTATATATTCAGCTTTTCCATCTGAAGGAAAGGCTATTGCTTCGCCCGGCCCTGCACTAACTTCTTCACTTGTCTGAGGAAAACCAAAGAAAGCGAGCATTGGAACTGCTGAAATATGAAGCTGATTATCTAAGTCAGATTGAATTTGATATGCCTTTAAATTTAATTCTGCTATGTCCTCCATTGGTGGACGTGACTCCATAAAGTTAACCCTGTTTGAATAAGCAACAGCAAAAGGAATTTCTGTTAATGATGTTGTGCCTTCTTCGTGCAATGTATATTCACCACTCTTTTCATTTCTGCGGTGTATTTCAAAAGCACCGGGAGTTAAGACTCTAACTTGCTCAACTTCTTTTTCTCCATAATCTCCATCCTGTTCTGTCACTTTTTCTAAAAGTCTTAACTGCGTAAATTTCTGCATACCATCAACAATTTCTGTCCTCCATCCCAATATTTCACGAGGCGAATATGTCACCCAATATGGACGGCCTTTTGCTCCTGCTGCTGGAGCATCAACCAAAACACCAACATGCCCGTACCGAATTGCCAGCCTACTAACCTCGTAACACCACACATTTAAGTCATTTCCCTGTAAATCTACGTCAAACAATTGTTCTCTAATTACATCACCAACATCATTTAATCGAACAGGTTTCCTAACCAACATTCCACCCAACATTTTTTCAATGCGTTGTAGATATGGAGGAACAACAGAACGAGCTAATCTGTTGTCATATTGCTCGTCAAGTTCTCTAGGTTCTTGCGGTAAATATCTCCTATGTTTCTGTCTTATTCCAAAAGTTCCGCTTTGTAAATCCTCAGTAAGTGCCCAATGCGGCTCCATAGTTTGCCAAGCAAAACAAGGATCTTCAACCGTTACACCTGCCGCCGCCTTCTCTCTGTTGTAATGATTGTATCCGCTATACACAATTGAACCTCAACACGTTACAGATAGTTTATAGATAAAAGCTAATAAATTCTAATACCCGTACCTCTTCCTGCGTTCATGTGTAATGGATTGAACTCCTTCCAGATTAAATAACCTAAAGAATCTGCCATATGATCAAGGTTCATTGTTTTATCTGGTGTTCCATCTTCTGCATACGCTTGAAGCTCTAAAGACTCAATTGTTTTCTTACAACGTGGGTGGATATGTAATCTTATTTCTTCTTTTCCATTAAGTAACATTGCTTGAACTGCTGCAACTCTATCCCTGACGTAAGGATTGCTTGCACCTGACAAGTTGACAATTCTTCTTTGCTGCAATATTTGGATGTCGGTCTTAGCAGCATTTGTTGATCTGTTTCCACCTGAAGCGTCTGGATATGCGTAGATCGTACTGTGCGGAAATTTTTCTCGCAATTGGTCTGCCATGGAATCTGTATCATGTGCACCTCCAATCTCATCAAAAATGTATAGATGTCCTTTGCTGATTACTCCAATTGCTGCGTTGCAATTTCCAACGTTAAAGTCACAACCAACTCTAATAATTTCTTCTGAGTGATCGGGCATTTCTTCAGTTACATGCTTTGTTCTATCAAAACGGTCATAAACGGCTCCCGTTTGAAGATTGCAAAATTCGCCTTCTGTATAGGCTTTAACTAAAGAAGTTGGATAGTTTTCAAGTAATGCTTGTAGAAAGTCAGGCGGCAAGTAAGGGTTGTCAGCCGTTCGAGCTTTGTAGAGTGCTCGGTCTTCCTTGTGACCTTCTCGGACAAATAAATTATAGAACGTACCAAAACCTTCGGGAGTAGAAAAAAGACCTAATTGTCTTCTATTTCCTGCTCTTAATCTACCCAAGAATTTTTCAATAGCTCTCTGTCCTACATCTGCTTTGGTTGTATCTAATTCATCTGATCCAATAAAAGATAAGTTAACACCAACAATTCTTCCCCATGATTCCATTGAACGACAGAGAATAGTAACCTCACCATTTGGCAAATTTAATTTGTATTCAGGGAGTGGGGAAGCCCTGTATTCATATTTAATTGCATGTTTTTCCCAAAATTCTTCAAGAGAACGCTGCAAAACATCACGAACCAAAGCCCCAGTAGGAGCGAAAACAGCCCCAACCGTATTGGGATTATCAAGAGCACAAAGGGTAGACCATGCACAAAGGGTTCTTGTTTTACCTGCTCCATAACCAGCACAGAAACCAACAATTCTATGTTCTAAATCTTTACAGATATTTTGCTGATAATTTAATAAGCCGTTAAAAATAGTATTCCGCATTTCTTGAGCTTGTCTTTCTTTTTCTTCTGGAGCAAGAGCAAAAGAAGTAAAACCTTGCGGATGTAGAACATGCCCTGTTGGTAATTCTTCGAGAATATTCAAGAGCAAAGAGAAGCTAATTTGGCTGCTGTATTAATTGCACCAAGAGCAATGTGATATTGCCCTGCCTTCCTAGCTTCCATCTGTAAGGTGCTGCATTGGCTCAAAAGATCTGCCACCATCTGAGGTCGTTCTATATCCCAATCGCTCTTCAGTTGATCCCTAGCTAACGCTAAATAATCATCTGCTGCTCTTGCACTAACCCCCCACGCACTTGAAGCATATTGAACACAATCTGACCTTCTGCCACCATTAGCAATAATCTGAGCAAACTTTTGTGCTCTTACAATTGTTTCTGCTTTAGTGCCTTTTTTAGCCATATTTATATTATTAACACAAATTTAAAAAGCATTTTGGATATAGCAAGACTTTAGTTTGCAATTAGTGTAAGCCAAGAGTAGGAAAACAGTAATGCAGGAATACTTATGCAATTGCGAACATTGCCAAAAGATAAGGGAACAGCAAATTAGACATGGAGAATGGTTAAGGGGAGGATTGACTAAACCACATAATCTTATTAAGATTAGCAAGTCAACCACACAGGACTTTATTCATGGGCAAACTTGCTGACACCTTCGGACAAATCGTTAAGACAATGAAAGAAGGGGATGAGATTTTTCAACTTAATATCAAAGAAGTTGAAGAATCAGTTGAAGCGATAGTCGAACAAGAAAGAGTTGTTTATCCAAATGAATGGCTCTAAAAGATAGCCTCCTTCGGGAGGCTTTTTATTTTTCCTACATCCACCCCACCCCTATATAAAAACCATGTCAAAAGAAGTCAGAATGATCAAAGGCAAATTGTATAAAGAAGAATCCAAAGGTAATTGGGAACCAATGGAAACAACCGCAGTAAATGATGCTGGTGTTGCTTATAGAGCAATTCAAAGATTGCTTTTATCAATCAATGATATTGAAATTAAAAAGGCTGGATTAACTCGATCAGAATTAAATCCTTTGGTGGAAGCACTAGATACGCTTCAGGCGATAAAAAAAGTCGAACAGAAAGATTTAGAGGAAGAGATACACCCAAAAGGATGGCTGGAAGCTGCAAATGCAGATGGAGAATTTTTTGATGAATATTATGAGTATCCAAAAAAATCAATTGCAGAAGCAAAAATAAATAATGTTATTGACATTAATAAATAATCTTATTAAGATTAGAAAGCCATCAACCACAAGGCCATGAGATTCCTACTTTTCGCTTCCTTCGGAGCAATTCTTTTCTGGGGTGTTAGTTCATCCCTTTCAGATATGACCAGACATGATTGCGAGGTCAACAAGATTGAGAAAGCTTGCGAGGTTCTTTTAAAATGATCAAAGCAACCCCAAACGCCTCCTACGGGAGGCTTTAAAATGGACTTAAGCAAAATCCCTGACTCGATGCCAATTGAATTTTTTAATACAAAAGTTTTAAAAGCATTAACAACAGAAGATTGGTCAGGTTTGGCATTTAAAAGAAACTGGAGCAATGAGAAGCTAGGAAAAGAGATCGTAAAAGCAGGAAAGTTGATCTACGAAAAGAAATGGGATTAATCTTATTGACATTATGGAATAATCTTAGTAAGATTACAAAGTCAACCACAAATGGATTTATCCCATGACATCAACCACGCAGAAAATTCCTTCAAACGCTGGAACAAGAACAGTTCTTTATAACAAGAACAAAAGTCTTACAGCAACAAATGAAGGTCTAAGCCGCAGGGTTAAAAATTTAGAACAGGAAGTAACCGTTCTATTTGCTATCACCGCAGGATTGGCAACAGCCGCAATTCTTTTCTAATTACACAGCCCCTTCAAGGGGCTTTTTTTTTCTAAAAAAAAATGAACCACAATCTAAAAAAAATTAAGCTCAACGCTTTAGTCAAAAAACAAGAATACGAAGAATACAGAGCAAAATGGAAAGACATACCAGAGGAAGATCCAATGGAGAAATATCTTGCGTTAAGAAAGTATGTCCAATCTAAAAACGAATATTTGGATTTAATTGAACAGATAGAAAAATATGATTAATAAGTCTTATTTGAAATTTATCTAATCTCAATTAGAATAAGAACGGGGCTTGCTGATTTGAAGAATCCCGTGGTTGAGGTTCTTCTTACGCCACTTCAGAACAAGCCCCTAATATGACGGATCTGTAACAAATAATTAATCTTATTGACATTATCCAATAATCTTATTAAGATTAAAAAGTAATCAACCACGACTACAAAATGGCTAAAAGATTCGTAACTGTCACTACTCCAGACGGCACAGTTTTAAAAAGACAAACCGCTAGAGAATACAGCCACGCAATTGTTAGAGAAAGAAAAGGTAAGCTTAAAAATGTCACCATTAGAGCTTACGGAGATCAACCATCTAAAACAATTGGAAAAGTGAACAGATGGACTTCTGAAACTTGGATTGGACGACCTGACCTAGTAGCTGCCAGAATCAAAAGCGAATTAGGAATTACAGGAACTATTCAGCCCGGACTAATCAAGGAATACGACACTAGCCGCTACTACTTGATTGAAACCGATAAGTAAACCACCCGACCCCGAAAGGGGTCTTTTTTTTGCCTTGTAATAATCAGCTAATCTTATTGACATTATGCACTAATGTTATTAAGATTAAAACAGTTACACATCAACCACAATGTCTTGCCCAATCGAATCAGATCTAAAACGCCACATGCAAAATCTTGACGAACAAGCAGCAGAAGAAAAGCATCTGGAGGAAAATCCTAGTTACTACTATTTAGTAAGAGCGTATAAATTTGAAGCTAAGCTTGAATGGGAAGAATACGCTTACTCAGAAAAAGAAAAAAACGAGCACATTGCAGCAGCAAAAGAAGCAGGACTAATTCATACCTGCAAGAAAGAAATAGTTGAACTTAATTATTAACCCTTATATTATTAAGATTAACAGCAACTAATCATGCCAAACAAATCAAGAGGGTCTGAACTCTGGAGCGAAATCCTACAAACCAGCGTCACACCAGAAGTAAAAAATAAAATCAATCAAATGGCTATGGCTGCTGGTGTCAGCAATAGCGAAATTGTCAGAAGCTTAATAGATCAAGCGTTGAATGAAGCCTGATTAATTATTGCTTCTAATCGTTTTACTTGAAGGGCTAAACGATCACCCCTATCAATTGCTTCTGCTGCAATTTGAAAAGGGTCTACTCCACCATGATGGAGGTCTTTTTTTATTTGTTGCGTCCTAGTGGTCATTGGCAAACGCCTCTGAGCTTCAGGTCAAGCTAATTATACACATTGTTGCAAACTCCTGAAAAGACCAGATAACTTTTTTATCAGTTAATCCTATTGACATTAAAAACACATGCAGCATAATTAGTACGTTTCTTACACAAATCAACCACAAACTGAGTACACAATGACCACGAACAGCGTACGAATTAAACACAAAGTGATGCAGCATTGTTTGGCTAAAAAGCCTAGCTACATGTCAATGACTGCTTTTGTAAACTATTCGCTAGAAAACCATTTTTTAGGGCTTGACGCATGTGATACCCTTAAAATACCGAACGAAAGAGAGAGAGAGACAAAAAAAGAGGGAGGTATTTTATCTAATACAAAGAAGGTACCTAATAGTATAAATAAGGAAAAAGAAAATTTGAAAAAAACAAGGTTTAAGTTTAGTACTGACCTAATCCCTTTTGATCTTGAATTTGCTTCTAGCTTGATTGTTGATTTTTGGCACTCAAAGAAGGGGAAAAAGACAGAAGCAGCTTTTAATTTGTTGATTGGTGAAAAAGGTTTGATAGGGATAAAAAAGAAATATGGAGAAGATGCTGTGAAAGATCAAATCACTTTGGCAATTGCAAACGAGTGGCAAAGTATCACGTTGCAAAATTATGAAACTTTTGCAAAAGCCAAAACAACTTCATGGAATCCTGAACCAACAACAGGACATCCAGCTCAGAGAGTCTTCACA
>Ga0209992_10004407_pt1 | contig 11080 bp, 16 predicted proteins | sample 2SBtaG_2_FD_182564 | JGI IMG/M metagenome (GOLD analysis project Ga0209992, IMG submission 182564) | Deep subsurface microbial communities from Kolumbo volcano to uncover new lineages of life (NeLLi) - 2SBTROV12_ACTIVE470 metaG (SPAdes)... | ecosystem: Environmental > Aquatic > Marine >... | reverse complement strand
CATGCACAAAGCAACTCTGGTCTTGTACTTGCAATGATTATTTCTTTGTCTGTATCTTTAATTTTAAATTTCATGTAAGTCAGTTTTGTAGGTAAATCTTCATAGATTATTTCTGCATCAGCTATTGTTGTACCTGATACCCAATCGTAATTGTTTGGTCTATTTGCAAGATACACTTGTCCTTTCTTCCACAAATCAATGAATGTTGATTGAGTAAGAGTTCTGTATTCTTCTGAATCTGTTCTATAGTAATTTGCAAAATCTCCACTTAGGCCCAAACTTTTCATAATCAAAATCATTTCAGCTTCTAAATCATCTAGTGCTTCTCTACACAGATTTAGAAATTCTCCTCGCTCTGTTTCTCTCATTCTTATTTTGTGTTTTTTCTCTGTGTACAATTCCACAGGAAGGCCATTTCTGTCAATTCCTATTGGGAAATAGACATTTTTTCCTGCCATTCTTGCAGTTCGTGCAATCATATCAATTTGTGAATAATGTGCTGCTGCTCCAATGTGCCAAGGCCTGCCTGATGGATATGGAGGAGGAGTGTCTATTGTGTAATTATCTTCTTGTGGTGTAAAATCATAGATTTTTTCTTCTTCCCATTGTTGTAGAATTTTCTTCTCTAACTCTGGATTCCATGCTTTTTCTGAGATTTTAGGTTCCATTTTTTTACTATCTTTCTATGTTTGAAATAATATGAGATCCTTTATTGTAACCTTCATAGATGTAAACTCCTACTGCTTCTACATTTGATGGCATTTTTGGTACTAATAATTTGATAATTTCACTTGAAAGGTTCTCTACTGTTGCTTCTCCTTCTAGTAGGTATGTAGTATTTTTAGGAACTTGTAACTCAAACATTCCTTTTGGACCTTCAAATTGTATTTGATAATGTGAATCATCTTCTTTTTGTAAATATTTTCTATTGATGAAAAATTTATGATCAAACACATTGACTACTTCTTTGATAATTTTTTTAGCCTCACCAAAATCTAGAAGAAGATTATCTTTCATTTGTCCTACCAATTCTACCATTACTGATGATGTATGTCCATGTAGAATTGAACATTTTTCTACTAGTGGAAGTATGTGTGCATAATCAAATGAAAATGATGCATCTTCTAAAAATATAGATCCTGTTTGTGGAGTTTTATCATAAAATACAATATCTTGTAGTTCTTTAATCTGTGCAACATATTTTGCATGTCCAATTGCCATTATTTTGTTTTCAGGAAAATCTTCTTTGATTTGTTTATATTTTTCAATATCCTCATCTGTATCAATTACTTCAATCAATCCTTTCTCTGTTTTGAAATCAACTGTAACCTCGGTTCCATTCTTTAGAGTAACTTTATGGTGGTATTCATAATCTTGTTCAAGAAATGTAAGCATTTGTGCTACGGTTAACTCAGTTCTAGTTTTGAGCAAATTACCTTTTTTATCGATATATCGAAAATCTGAATCTAGAATTGTAGGACTTGAAGCCATGTGAAGTCAACTGACTATGGATATAATATAAATTCTGTAATGAACGTGCCTGAAATTCCACTAAATTACTATGCTAAAGAATTTAGAATTTTGGCCAGATTTACATCATTTTTTGTGATACCACCAGCATCATGAGTTGTCAATTCTACTGTGATTCTATTGTATACATTAAACCACTCTGGATGATGATTCATTTTTTCAATCTCCATAGCTGCTCTGGTCATAAAACCAAAAGCCTCGTTGAAACTATCAAATTGAAATTCTTTGTGTAGTTTTTCATTAACAACACTCCATCCTGAAAGATCCTTTAATTGCTCTTCAATGTCTAGTTGGGATAATCGCATCATACTGTTTTAGATTTTATGTCAAATTAAAAGATTGATTCATTACCCTTTATGGAATGTATAGAGTACGCAAAAATGGATGAGATGAACATAAAATTACTTGAGAATATTAAAACTTCTATTTCTGAAACTGTCAAAGTAAAGAAAATTGGCATCGCATATTCTGGTGGTGTTGACAGTACATTAATTTCAAAAATTTGCTCAGATATGGGATTTGATGTTACATTACTTACAATTGGATTTCCTGAATCCCATGATATTTTGTTTGCAAAACATGTAAATGAATTTCTAAAATATCCTCATCATATACTTGAAATTGATTCAGAATCATTTCCGTCCATTTCTTCAAAAGTGAACCAAAAAATACAGACAGATAATTTATCTTGGAATGAAAACTGTATTGCTTTTCACTATGTTTCTAAATTGGCAAATTCTTTAGAACTTGATACTGTTATCACTGCAAATGGAATTGATGAATTGTTTTGTGGCTATAATGCGTATAGAGAAGCATTTTCTGGAGGCGAATCACAAATCAATGAAGTGATGCTAACAAAATTAGATAATGAACTGAAAATGATGAAGGCTGTTAATTTAGTTGCAGCAGAATTTGGAGTTAAAATACTTCAACCATTACTATCCCCAAATTTCATCGAATATGCAAAAACTGTTCCTATATCTGAAAAAATTCATGACTCTGAGGATCTATATCGCAAACATATTATCCGAAGATTAGCTAGTGATGTTAACGTTCCAGAACTATCATGTACAAAACGAAAAAAAGCATTACAATATGGTTCTAAAATTCACAAGGCTTTACTAAAAACTAGATAAATTTTTTTACTGTTTTCTGAACAGATTTTTGTACATTGCTAATGATTGCTGGTGATGCACCAAGGTGTTTTTCTGGTGAGAAAATTGCATCGATTTCTTTATCAGTTAACTTTGAAGAAAATGCTTTATCTTTTTTGATTGCATCTTTGTAAAACATCCCTTTGTCATTTGCTTCAAATGCTACTCTCTGAACATCTCTATATGCAACAAATCTTGGAATACCTTTTTTGATTAATGCTTCTAAAACAAACTCTGCAAAGATTTGGCCTTTTGTAATGTAGAGGTTATCCACAATTCTTTTCTCGTTTACCATCAAGTTTGAAACAATTCTAGTCATAGTTTCAAGCATTTCATCAACAAGAATGGATACTGTTGGAATTACAAATCTCTCATTGGCTGAATTTGATAGATCACGTTCATGCCATAATGGAATGTTTTCAAAAGATAATGCTACTTGACTTCTTACTAATTTTGATAATGATGATACTCGTTCACTCTTTATTGGATTTCTCTTTACTGGAACAGCACTACTACCCATTTGTCCTTTCTTGAATTGTTCTGCAACTTCACCTATCTCAGTTCTTTGCAAATTTCTAATTTCTATTGCAATTTTTTCTAATGTAGCTCCAATTAATGCTAATTCAAATACATATTCTGCATATCTTTCTCTAGGAACAACTTGTGTTGTAACTTCTGCTGGAAATAATTTTAATCGTTTTGCAGCTCTTTTTTGTACTTCAAGTGATTTTGCTCCCATTAGGGAACCCGTACCTACAACACCTAGTGTTTTACAAATTAAAATCCGTTTTTTAATTTCTTCAATTCGTTCTACATGTTTTGCCATCTCTGCTGCCCAATTAGCAAATTTTAATCCAAATGATATGATGCTGGCATGTTGTCCATGAGTCCTACCTACTGCTGGAATCTTTGAATATTTCACAGATTTTTTTGAAAGAATTGATGCCATCTTTGCAACTTTGGGTTCAATAATTTGTAATGCATCTCTCATCTGCATTGAATTGCTTGTATCAACTAAATCATTACTTGTAAGACCATAGTGAATCCAAGGTCTTGCATTTTTAGAACATTTTTCACTAAGTGATTCTACTAAAGCGGCTGTATCGTGATCACTTTTTGCTTCTAATTGTTTGATTCTTTTTGCAGTGATTTTCCCTGACATTGCAGCTTTGAGAATTTCTTTACCTACACTCTTTGAGATCATTCCTATCTCACTTTGGGAAATAGCAGCTGCCCCTTCGATCTCTAATTGATAATCTACTTTCTTTTGTTCACTGAAAATCTCCATCATTTCTTTGGTACCGTAACGACCATTATCAATAGGTAAAATTGCCAACGTTTCTATTCTTTATACATGGAAAATAAATCTACTTATGAATCTGGACTCAATTTATCCTGTCTCTTAATTGATGGCAATCACAAAGACAACCTTTTTGACACTTTACTCGCTTACAATCCGAACATACATTTTTTCTCCAATATGGGGCTGTGTTCATACTAGTACCTCTGTGTTATCTTGAATGTCTTTCTTTTAACTTGAAGAAGAATTTTGATCAGATATAGTGTCCAAATCCCCATTAAGACATAGTACAAAAAACTCACATCAGGTTCTTCTGGAATCTCTCTAGGTTCCTCTTCTACTGGTAGATCATATGGAGGCATGTATACAATTCCAAGAAAAATTGGTATTGATACTAGAACAATAATTGGTAATACCATGATTTCTAATTATATGGACTATAATTTGTGTAAATCTTTGCTACTGAATGAAAATACATGTCTCTCATATCTTCCTCTACAGATACAGCCAATAAATTTACAATGTCTGTTGCAGTAACTATTCCTACCACCTTTCCGTCATCAATTACTGGTAATTTTCTTATTCCTCTATCATGCATCAAATCTGCTGCAATCCTTACTGATTCATCTGAATTAATTGAGAATAATGGAGATGACATTATTTGTTTTACAGGCTCTGTTATTTGATATGCATGAGCAACAACTTTTACCGAAAAATCCCTATCTGTAACAATTCCTATGGGTGAATTGTTTTCCATTACAATTACTGCTCCTACTTTTGCATCTTCCATCATTTTAGCTGCTTCATTAACTGTAATTGAAGCATCTACTGAAATTACTGATTTAGTCATTACATCTGCAATAGTAGTTGTTTTTCCATTTGTCATTTTACACATAATATTGTCTAATTCCATATTTTATGATCTTCTAGAATATCAAAGCTGAAAATCATACTAGATAATCTCAATCGACTTTAAATTAAAAAAATGATTAATTTTGTAATGGGATTACAAATTAAGAAAATTCTTGTACCTTTAGATGGTTCATCTAATTCTTTTAGAGGTCTAGATGTTGCAATTCACATGGCAAGAGAATCACATGCCACAGTTACTGGTCTTTATGTTGCAGGAATTGTTAAACCCAGAACTAATGATCCTATCACTCCTTTAGAGAAAATTTTGTTAGACCATGTTCAAAAAATTATGAAAAAAGCGAAGTTAAAGGCAGCAAAGAAAGGAATTTTGTTTTTTGATAGAGTATCTTATGGTGATGATGGAAAAAGAATAGTTGAAGTTGCAGATAAACAAAATTTTGATCTAATTGTAATTGGTTCTAGAGGTATGGGTGCGGCAAAAGAAATTTTCTTAGGCAGTACCTCCAACTATGTCCTTCACAAATCTAAGAAACCTGTACTAGTAGTGAAATAATGTGATTGAATTAGAAAAAAGATCATTTGATTATTTAGAAAAATTGCTTACTAATGCTCAAGAATCTTTTGATGGATTATCTACCCGATGGAATGAATTACAACCTCGACAAGAATTTGATGTTAAAATTTCTGAGGATTTTCATCTTGGATTTGTTTTTGGAAAGTTAGAAGATGATTTTGTTAGCTGGTTCTATTCAGAATATGGTAGATCTATGACTGATCATGAATATAGGCAATTTTGGAATAAATGTCGTGAACTTGTAAGATCATTACATGAAAAATATGATGTATTTTATTTCCAAGAATAATTTAAGATTCAATTAAAATACATTATGGATAATTAACTTCTTGTTCTCTTTTTTACAGCTGCAACCTTCTTTGATGATCTAACTTCTTTTGTCTTTGCAGTTGATTTACTAACTTTTCCTTCTGTTTTCATACTTTTTCCACTTCTTCTAGCTGCCCGAGAAGCTTTGGCTCTTACTTTTTGTTCATCCTTTTGTTTTTCTATTTCTTTATCAGTTAGCTTTTTTCTTACCATGATTATGAAATTATTTTATCATAGATAAATTAGATCATCAATACCATAATTGGTTATAATTATCAAAATTATCTTTCTATTATTCCAGTATCTTGTAAAACCCACTCTAAAGCTTTGAAATATCCTTGCTTGAAATTTTTCTCATCAATTGCCCAATCTGGATTTGATCTGAATTCTGCAAGTAATTGATTTGCTTTTTGTGTGATTATTGCTTCATCTAACATACTTTTTGAACTAACTTTGAATAATTTAAAATTATTTTTACAAATCTTCTGATGATTTAAATTGGATTGAAAGGAATTTTTACCCATACTCATGTCTTCTATGACACCACGAAAAATTGGAGAGAATCAATATCAAATTGATGCTGATTCAAATCTTGGAATGAAAGTTCCTGTGAGAATTTATGCAAATGAACCATTAATGCAGAAAATGTTGTCTGATAGAACAATTATGCAGGCACGAAATGTTGCTTCAATTCCTGGAATCGTAGGACATAGTGTTGTATTGCCAGATGGACATGAAGGCTATGGTTTTCCTGTAGGTGGAGTTGCAGCCATGGATGCTGAAGAAGGAATGATTAGTCCAGGTGGTGTTGGTTATGACATTAATTGTGGAGTAAGATTACTTCGTTCAAATTTATCAGAACAAACAGTTCGTTCAAAATTAAAAGAATTAGTTACTGATCTTTTTAGCTCAATTCCTTCAGGTGTTGGTTCTAAAGGCGCAGTAAAACTTACTCATTCAGAACTTGATGAAGTTTTAGTTAAAGGAGTTAATTGGGCAATTGATCATGGATATGGTACATCAGATGATGCCGATGTTTGTGAAGAAAATGGACAAATACAAAATGCTGATCCAAACAAAGTTTCTGATAAAGCTAGAAAAAGAGGCGCACCTCAACTTGGAAGTTTAGGTTCTGGTAATCATTTCCTTGAGGTTCAAAAAGTTGCAGAAATTCATGATGAAGAAGCAGCAAAAAGAATGGGAATTGAAGAAGGAACAATTACTATTTTAATTCATTGTGGTTCAAGGGGATTTGGTCATCAAGTATGTAGTGATTATCTTAGAGTCTCTGAACAAGCTATGGAAAAATATGATATCAATTTACCTGATAGAGAACTTGCATGTGTCCCGAATAATTCTGAAGAAGGAGAGTCTTATAGAAAAGCAATGTTTTCAGCATTAAATTTTGCATGGAGTAATAGACAAATGCTAACTCATTGGACTAGAAATTCATTTGAACGTGTATTCAATCAATCTGAGTCTGATCTTGATATGAAATTAGTTTATGATGTAGCTCACAATATTGCTAAAGTAGAAAAACACAAGGTTGATGGTCACGATCGAAATTTGGTTGTTCATAGAAAGGGTGCAACTAGAGCATTTCCTGCAAATAGAAATGAAATACCATCTAAATATCGAGATTTGGGCCAACCTGTTCTGGTTCCAGGTTCAATGGGAACGGCAAGCTGGATTTTACTTGGCCAGCCAAATTCTATGAATTTGAGTTTTGGTTCAACTGCACATGGGGCAGGTAGAACTATGTCTAGATCTAAGGCTAGAAGAAACTTTACTGAGGATGATGTGAAAAAATCACTAAATGACAAGGGCATCTTTATCAAAGCATTAACCCGAGATGGTGTAGTGGAAGAAACCCCTCAAGCCTACAAAGACGTTGATTCTGTAGTTGATGTATCTAATAATCTGGGAATTGCCACAAAAGTTGCTAAATTAGTGCCTATTGGTGTGATTAAAGGTTGAGCGAAGATTCTGAACTTGAAAGATTAAAGGCAAAGAGACTTGCAGAAATGCAGAAAAATATTTCTACAAAACAAGAACCTGAACCGACTCCAACTACAAAAGAAACAGTTATTGAAAATCCTAGAGATTCTCTAATCAAAATTCTTGGATTTAGAGGATTGGAAGTTTTAGAAAATGCTGAATCACAATTTCCCAATGAAACTAAAATGATAATTGAAAAATTATCTGAATTAATCAAAACTGGTGAAATCAATGAAAGTATTGATGGGGGAAAATTGTTGACATTGTTTAGATCAGTTGGATTGAATGTTAGAATGGCAACTAAAATTAATGTTGAACAAGATGGAAAATTTGTTTCATTGAGTGATAAATTCAGCAATAAATCCTCTGGTGATGAATGATGAATATTGTGTTAGAAGTTGGAACAAAAAATTACTCTGATGATTTGTTGTCGATTAAAAAAGCATTATCTCACATGGAAAGTTTAGTCAATGGTTATAATGGATATGTTCTAAGTGAACCATCTCCAAAATTTGGTTGGACATTTTTTAAAATTGCATTTAAACCTGATTTACAAAATGGAATAGAAGAAAAGTTTTCTGATATGATTGAAAAGTATCAAGCAAATTATCCTGCAGAAAAATTTGCAAAATTTATGACAGATTATTTTATTTCTAGAGGTTGTGAACTTAAAATAAAAATTTCTGACTAGACTCTTCTTCCTCTTTTTCCACCTTTCTTTCTGGTGGTGTCATGAGGAATTGGTGTTACGTCATCAATTCTTCCAATTTTGAATCCGCCTCTTGCTAATGCTCTGATTGCTGCTTGTGCACCTGGACCGGGAACTCTGGAACCAACTCCACCAACAGCACGAACTCTTATGTGAAATCCTGTAAATCCTTTAGTTCTTGCAGATTCAACTACTGCATTTGCAGCTTTCATTGCAGCAAATGGTGATGATTCGTATCTGTCTGCATTAACATGAATACCACCAGAACTGATGGCTACTGTTTCTCCGCCTGTAAGGTCGGTCATGTGAATAATTGTATTATTATAACTACTGTAAATATGAGCAATTCCCCATTTCTCTGGGCCTTCTTTTTTTGCTTCTGGCTGAGATTTTGATTCAACTACTGTTTCAGTTTCCTCTACTACTGCTTCAGTTTCCTCTACTACTGCTTCAGTTTCCTCTACTTTCACCTCAGCTTCGACTTCTGACAATGTCTACTCAGGCCTTAAAGGGTTTAAAATACATTGATTTTCCGAACTTGTCTTATTTTTGATAATTGGCTAGAAATCAATGACTATTCATATACTATTTTCATTAGTTTGCATTAAATGGCATCCATTTTCTTTTTGGCAATTGGTGTAGCAATAGCAGTTGCTTTGATGGCCTCAGTAGCTATCCATTTCTTAACACCAAATGATTCAGGTTTATCTCCTTTAGAACAAAATTGTCAAGAAATTGCAAATGAAGGATATCGGATCCATGCAATGTATCCTGACTCAAATCCCGATGAACTTCCTAATGATGATTTTGAACGAATAACCTATCTAGATAATTTATGGATGACAGAATGTGTTTCTGTTTTACCTACGGAATCAATTTTTAGTATTGTAAATAATGTTGAACGAGATATCTCTCATGGAGAATAACTATTTGAAATGTTTCCATCCTAAATCTTTCAAACGAACAAGTTTATCATTTTTTTCAATAAAAACCCCTTTACCTGAAGTAACATAACCAATTTCAATAATTGGTATTTTCATTAACGTTGCATTCTTTTTAATTATTTTTTTGTATTTTGGATGTACTGTAAAGATGATCTCATATTCTTCTCCACCATTAAAAATTAAGTTATTCAAATTTAGTTTTTGAGATTTCACAAACATTTCTAAATCCTTCAAAACTGGATATTTGTTTATTACAAATTTGTTTTTACTTTGTTTTGACATTTCATTTAGAGTAGTAGATAACCCATCACTGGAATCCATTGACGATGAAAAATATTTTTTATTTTTTAAACCAAAACTGAGTCTGGGTTTTGGTTTAGTGACTGATTTGATAGATTTTTCAACAAATCTACTATTTCCTTTCTTTTTATCTAAAAGCATACTCAATCCAGCAGATGTATATCCAAATGGACCGGTCACAAATATCAAATCTCCTTTTTTAGAACCTTTTCTTGAAACAATTCTATCTGTTTTACCAAAGAGGCAAATGTTGAATACAATTTCCTTACCTTCATTTGTATCTCCTCCCAAAATAGAGATGTCAAATTCTCTGCATGCTTTTCTAAAACCTGCACTAATTTCATTAACTTTTGAGCGTGAAATTGCCTTTGGAAGATTTACTGATATTATTCCAAAACTAGGTTTGACCCCCTTTGCAGCAAAATCGCTTACACATGCTACTATGCTTTTTCTTGCCGCGTCAGATAATTTCATTTTAGATGGAATGTCTGTACTTTCTACTAATGTGTCTGTTTTTGCTATGATTTTGATTTTCCCTAAGTTCAAAACTTCTACATCTTCTGAATCTTTTTTTCCTAATCCTTTCTGGAAAATTTTAATTATTGAAGATTCATCTAACTTTTTCATAACTTTGATTCACCAATTCTAATGTATCTTTGACTATTTTCTCACATTTTTCTAAATTATTTGATTCTGCTGAAACTCTAATGATATCCTCTGTGTTTGATTTTCTGATTAACACCCAACTATCTTCATCAATAATTCCTTTAATTCCATCTAATGAAATTGTTTCAGAATAATTTTTTGAAAACTTGGATTTTATTTCTTCAATTACTTTGTCATGAAAATCTGAATTAACTTTTATTTTATCTCTAATTTGGTTAAAACTTTCCATAAAGTTCAAAATTTCATTAAACTCTAAAGTACCCAGCATCGATGCAATAAGACCACTAGTTAGAATTCCTTCTCTACAATAATTGAATTCAGGTAAAATAAAACCGCCGCTACTGCCTTCTCCTCCAGCCTGTGCGTTATTTTTCAACATCAGATCAATTACATTTGCTTCTCCCACTTTAGATCTCTGAACAGTTCCACCTTTTTCTTTGATGAACTTTTCAATTGAAACACTTGAATCAATACTTAGAATAAAATTCTTGTAACCTAATTCTATAGATTTTGCTACACCTAACCCAAGTGTAACATCAGGAGTTTGTTTTTTCCCATTTCTTACTACAACTAATCTATCTCCATCTAAATCAAAAGCAAACCCGATCTCGTTTTTAGTAGTCGAAGTAACCAATTCTGATAAATTATCTGATGTAGGATCGGGCCCTCTTGTACATCCAGAGAGATCTTCATTTAGTATTTTGACACTACATCCAATCTGAG
>Ga0209992_10004399_pt1 | contig 11096 bp, 28 predicted proteins | sample 2SBtaG_2_FD_182564 | JGI IMG/M metagenome (GOLD analysis project Ga0209992, IMG submission 182564) | Deep subsurface microbial communities from Kolumbo volcano to uncover new lineages of life (NeLLi) - 2SBTROV12_ACTIVE470 metaG (SPAdes)... | ecosystem: Environmental > Aquatic > Marine >... | reverse complement strand
AATTTCGGCTCTCCACCTTATGCAGTTTCATCAGGTAATGCAGATGCAGAGGGATTTGGAAATTTTGAATATGCTCCACCATCAGGATATTTTGCATTATGTAGTAAAAACCTAGCGGAGCATGGATAATGGCTTATACGACTATAGATAATCCTGAACTTTATTTTCAGACAAAGTTACATACAGGTAATGGAAGCACACAATCTATCACTTTAGATGGTTCTGAAAATATGTCACCAGATTGGGTCTGGTTAAAAGTTCGAAGCACCCATGGGGATCATGGGATATTTGATACTGTTAGAGGAACAACAAAATTTATAAGATCAAATAAAACAAATGCTGAAGCTACAAGTGATAGTATTTCATCTTTTGATTCAAATGGTTTTAGTTTAGGTGCAGGTTGGAATGATAATAGTACTACTTTTGCATCATGGAATTGGAAAGCTGGTACATCATTTACCAATGACGCAAGTGCAACAGGAGTTGGAACAATAGATAGTACAGGAAGTATAAATACAACTGCTGGATTTAGCATAATTTCATATTCAGGCACTGGAACTGCTGGTACAATAGCACACGGATTAGGTTCTACACCCAAAATGATAATAGTTAAAGTAAGAAATTTTGTAACTAATTGGATTGTTCATCATGGAAGTATTGCAAGTACTAAAGTTTTACATATAGATACAACTAATGCTGAAACAACAAACGATGCTTTTAATGATACATTACCTACATCATCAGTATTTTCAGTTAAAACTGCAAATGGTATAAATGCAAGTGGTAAAACATACATAGCCTACTGCTTCGCAGATGTTAAAGGCTATTCAAAATTTGGAAAGTATACAGGAAATGGAAATGCTGATGGGACATTTGTTTACACAGGATTTCTTCCAGCTTTTGTTTTATTAAAAAGAACTGATAGTGATAATTGGTGGCACATATTTGATAATAAAAGAGATGCGTTTAATTTAACAGATACAGTATTATATCCTAATAAAAACAATGCAGAGTCAACTATAATTTTAGGAGATATGTTATCTAATGGTTTTAAATTAAGACAAACAGATGCAGATGTAAATTTATCAGGTTCTCCATACATATACATGGCTTTCGCAGAATCACCCTTTACAAATTCCAATGGTGTACCCAACAACGCAAGGTAGGAGTTAATCATGCAATTATCAAAACATATTTAATTTTATGAGTAATTATGATAAAATTTATCAACATCATAACACATTGGAGAAATAATATATGGAAGAAATTAAGTCACGAATTAAAGAGCATGAGGGGTTTAGGGATACTGTGTATTCCGATAGTTTGGGTTTTGCTACTATTGGTTATGGTCATCTTGTATTACCCACTGATAATTTTGTTGAGGGTACTACTTATCCTAAAGAAATGCTTGAAGAAGTTTTTGATAATGATTTTAAAATAGCACATGATTCAGCTAATGAACTTCTTAGAGATATAGAAAACAACCATATAATAAAAGGTGTAATAATAGAGATGTGTTTTCAATTAGGAAAACCAAGAGTAATGAAGTTTAAAAAGATGTGGGAAGCTTTAAAAAACAACGATCTTGAAACTGCATCAAAAGAAATGATAGATAGTAATTGGCACAAACAAACTACTAAAAGATGTGAGAGTTTGGCTAATGTAATGAAAAATGCAAATAAATAGGAGATAATATGCTTACAAAAAAACAAAAGAAACTACCAATGGCTTTACAAAAAGCTATTATGAAGAAACAAAAGAAAACTAAAAAAACAAAAAGGAGAAAATAATATGCCTTATCATTATGGACATGGAAAAGACAAGAAAAGAAAGAACAAACCTAAGAAAAGTAAAATGGGTAAAAGAAGAAAGAAAAAGTAATGGCTAAAAAAAAAAGAAAGAAAGCACCAAAAGGTTATCATTATATGCCTGATGGTAGATTAATGAAAGACTCAGATCATGGTAAAAAGAAGAAAAGTCGCAAAAGATAAGAAAACAAAAATTCCTAAAAAATATTTATCAGGTCTTAAAGGTGGCAAAAGATCAGCTAGAGCAAGTCTTATTAAAGCTATGTCAGAAGCTTATAAAAGAGGTCAAAGAATACCAAGATCAATGTTTCAAGCGAGGTATAAATAATGGCTGTTAGAAGAAAACCACTATCTGCTTCTGTTGTAAAAACATTAAAAGCAAAAGCAAAAAAATCTAAGTTATTTACATATTCAGATTTAAAAGCATCTTTTAATAGAGGCAAAGGTGCATTTCTTTCTTCAGGCTCTCGTAGAGGAATGACTATGAATAGTTGGGCTTTTGCTAGAGTAAATAAATTAATTCGTAGAGGTAGGACTAGCAGTTATGATAAAGATTTGGTAAGAAGAGCAGTAAAAAGAAAAAGAAAATAAAATGAAATCAAGTAAAGAAAAATTTGTAGAGATTGATGGAAGAATTAAATTAGTAAATCAGAAAATTGATTTAATAATTAAAAATCATCTACATCACATGAAGCAAGACATAGACAGAATCTTATATGGTCTAGGTGCTGTTGGTCTTTTAGTTTTAGGTCAATTACTTTACTTACTCACGAAATAGTTGTATAGGTCTTATAATGACCTATAAAAGAATACTTGTTATATCTGATCTCCACATTCCATATCATCACAGAGACTCAATAGAATTTTTAAAAGAAATAAAGAAACAATACAAACCTGATTTTGTTGTTAATATTGGTGATCTATTAGATTTTCATGCTATTAATATGCACACACACGACCCTGATTTATATTCTGCTGGACATGAATTAAAACTATCAAGAAAATATGTTAAAGAATTAGAATCTATATATCCTAAAATGATTGAAGTAGAATCAAATCATTCAAGCTTAGTTTATAGACGAGCATTAAAATATGGAATGAGTAAGGAGTTTTTAAAAGATTATGGTGATTTTTTAGGTACAAAAAAATGGAAATGGGTTGATGATTTAACATTAGATTTACCAAATAAACAAAGATGTTTTTTTACACATGGAAGATCGGCAGATGTATTAAAAGTTTCTCAAACTATGGGTATGTCAGCAGTTCAAGGTCATTATCATACTAAGTTTGTAATATCTTGGTGGGCTAATCCTGATAATCTTTTTTTTGCTATGAATGTGGGTTGTTTAATAAATCAAAAATCATTAGCTTTTGCCTATGCTAAAAATTTCAAAACAAGGTTTATTTTAGGTTGTGGTATTATAATTGATGGTATTCCAAGACTTTTACCTATGGTGTTGAATAATAAAGGTAATTGGATTAAAAAGCTTGTATGAGGAACAAAAAGGGTACATTAAAGGCTCATAGAGGGCTTTTAAAGGCTACTCAAAGACAAATAGGTGGTAAGCACTACAAGAACTTTAAAATACAGCCTATTGAGTTTATTACTAAAAATAAACTGAGTTTTATACAAGGAAACATAATTAAGTATGTATGTCGTTATGATAAAAAAAATGGTAATCAGGATATAGACAAAGCAATTCACTATTGTGAATTATTAAAGGAGATAAAATAATGTGGTTGAATTTATTAAGCTTGGGTGTAAAGACAGGAGCAAAGATTTATCAAAATAAACAAAGAACAAAACAATTAATGTCAGATGCTCAAATGCACCATGCCGAGCAAATGGCGAAAGGCGAAATTGAATATAAAGCGAAAGTTATTGAGAGTAATGATAATGGTTGGAAAGATGAATTTGTCTTGGTTCTTGTATCTTTGCCTATTCTTTTATTGGGTTGGTCTGTTTTCTCTGACGACCCTACGATTCGTGATAGAATAGATTTATTCTTTGAATACTTTAAAAATCTTCCTTATTGGTATCAAGCAATTTTTATTGGAGTAGTTTCTGCGATCTATGGTCTTAAAGGTGCGGACATTATGAGAAAAAAATAGTATAGATATGGATGACCAACGATGCAGTAATTATAGAAGTAGAGTTTCAGTTAGAATCTGATTATCAACCTTATGGTCATTTTGTTTGTTTAAGATTTATAGATAACTACCCACAAAAAAATAAACTTACATCTTTATTAAAAGACTTTAATCAATATCCTGATGTTAAACTTGTTAATTACGAATTTAAAATAGAGCCAATTACTGAAGCTACTGATATTACAGGATTAGAAATTACAAAACATTAGCGACCCACCAAGTCTCCCTGATGGGTCTATCTTTAAGGGAGCATTATCGCTTAAAGAATTTTATCCCTCTTGTTTTCCAGCAAGAGTCAAATCTCTTTTTACTTCTGTTTGTCTTACAGATAAATAACGATCTAAATTATTATACATAAGCTTTGCTTTAATTAAATTTGCTTCTGCATGAGCATAACTTTTAATTATTTCTTTATACTCAGGGTCAGTTCTTGCTTTGTGTTCTGCTTCTCCAACTGTTTTAGTATCTAGTTTGTATTTTAAAAACAATTTACTAAACATAGCTTTACGACCCTCATCTAATATAATTGATTTTTCTGCCCATTCTGACCATAAGCTACTTGCTTCTGTCATTTTTTTATAAGCTTCTCTACTATTTAAGTTCATGGTTTCCATTTTAACTCCTGTTGTATAACATATCTAAAAATACCTGTAGCTGGATCAAAGTCTAATTTTGAACATCCAACTAATAATATAAAAACAATAATTGATATTACAGCTAAAACAAATCTACAAATTGATTTTGTATATTTACGATGTATTGGGTGTCCAAATATAATCATGGATAAGCCAACATTTCTTTAGCTGATATTTCTAAATCTTGTACTTGTTTTGCTAATTTTTTATTGTCTGTTTTTAACTCATCTATTTCTTTTCTTAATTGTCCATTTAGTTCTCTATGACTATCATTAGCATAAGTCATAGCTGTCATTTCAGATTCTTTACTATCAATAATATTTTTTAAATTAATAATAACATCGTTTAATGATTTTATTTCTTGATCTTTAATTTCTATTTGTTTGGTAAGGTCTAAATTCCCTCTATCATCTTTTGTCATTTTATCTCCTCTAAAGGTGCTGGGCAGTAGAGAGAGAGGAACTGCCCAACACATAACCTAAAAGTATTTGTTATGAAAAAAATATACTTTAACTGCTTTCGCATTAATTTCTCTCTATCATAAAACTTTTAAAAATCATAACGAATCATTTATAACTGATTTGCTTTGATTCGAAAAACATTAAATATTATCGTTTTAGTTGTATCTAATGTCAAATAAGCTAGGTTTTATGCGGTTAAAATAAAGGTTGTAATTCAACCTTAACTATGGTTAAAATAGGACATTATGAATAATATAAATTTTGATTTTGAGGTAAGCTATAGACATAGATATTTTGTCAGAATATCTTGGAATGGTAGAATGGAAAGAGATGAACATGGTAATCATCTTGGTATGAGTTCACCATATATAACTTTATATAGAGGTAGAGTAAATTCTATGGATTCTTTAGTAAATATTGAAGAAACTTTTGAACTTCAAATAGACCCTAATCATGCTTGGTCAAATCTTCGTCATCACATAAGAGAACTTTTAGAACAAAGACATATTGAACATTTAAGAAGTTTATCTGAAGATGAAATTAGAAATCTACCAATAGAAGATTTAGAATTATTAACACAGGAGAGAGCATAATGTATAAAGACAACATACCCTCAGGCTACCACATCTCAGTAGGTGCTGAGGGTGTGTTTTATATTTTAAATGATGGCGAAATTTATATTTCAAAATTATCAACTGATTTAAAAGAAGCAAAAGCAAAAGCAAAAAATTATGTTGGCTCTGATGTTCCTGTTAATATTTGGTATAGAGATTCTTGGAAAACAGGATGGACAATACCACAATATCACGAACAACATATTCTTGACCATAAAGATCATTTATGGAATTTAGAACTTGAAGCTAAAAAAGCTAGATACGCAAAATATTCTCATATCGGAACTATCGGAGAAAAATTAAATTTAGAATTAACTATTACAGACATATATTCTTTTAGTGGAGAATATGGATTATGTTTTGTTCACAGATTTAAAGATATTAATGATAATCAATTAATTTATTTTGGTAATTCAAAAGATTTAGTTGAATATAGAGGAGATGCAAAATTCCAAATTGGAAACAAAATTACTGTTGAAGCTACAATAAAAAATCATATTCAAGATAAAACAGATTTTTTAATGCCTTTAACTGTAATAACAAGACCTAAAATAAACAAACCTAAAAAGGAGAGAGCAAATGGATAAAGTAAATTACAATAAGTTAAATAAATTAAAAGGAGATGATTTAAGGTTAGAAATTGCAAAACCTTTTTTACCAAAAAGAGTTTTAAAAATGACTAAGAAAAATCAAATCAAATATATCAATAAATCTGATAAGCAATTTTATAACTCATTAATGAAAGTTGATATTAAAATTACTAAAGCTGGAGAAGTAAAAGAAAAAGGCAAATCAGGTAGATGGGAGTATATATAATGACTAAACTAATATTATCAATTAACACTAGAAATAAGTCATTTAATTTGCTAGAAGAAGTTTATAAAGATTTTGGGATTATATTTCATCCCAAAACACCTGTGATAGAGGTGGAAAACTTTGTAAAGGAGAAGCTAAATGCAAAAGCAAATAGTGAAACTTCAGGCAAAGTACGACAAGCAAATAGTGAGAGAACAAGACTTGTTGGAAAAGCTAAAGAAACTGAGGTTTCAAAAGAAACAGGTTGCTTGGAAGATGCACCAAATAAAATATCATCCAGCGACTTTATAAAGAGAGAGGAAAAATAGTTATGAGAAACATACTTTTAGTAGCGATACTTGTCGCTTTTTTAAATGGGTGTGCCAAATTTGAGCCGATTATTGATACAAAAGGCAAGTCTAAGTTTGAAACAACTAACGCAAGTGAAATTTCTAACGATAAGATTTTGTGTGAAAAACTTGCAAAAAACAATACGACATTTTTTGGTAATATAAATTTTTGGATTATGTCTCCAAAAGCTGAGACTCAATATACAGACATTTATAGAAAATGCCTTTTGGGTCGAAATCATCAGGTGTTGAACTAATGCCTAAACTATCAAAGAAAGATAAAATACTAGCTTTCATCTGTGCTAAGTGCTTTACTGAAAAAGCAGATAAATTAGCATGGTTTGTAGGAAGTACCCTTTTTAACGAGTCATTACTCTGTCGGACTTGTTGGCAAGGGCAATTCAATAGATTGACAGAGAGAGAACGAAAGGAATGGGCTTTTTATGATAATAAAAAACCAAGATAAGATTGCAGAGATAAGTCACTTGATCCCACCAAATCTAAATATGTTCGGTGTTTCAGATCATCAAAACGATAAAGTTTTGAAAAAGATTTATGGTTTGCAATTAAAGAAGATGAGACTAATGCGTGGCTATACTCAGACAAGAGTTGCTAATGCAGTTAATGTTACATTTCAGCAAATACAAAAATACGAAAAAGGTGTAAATGCTGTAAGTATTATTAATGAGTTAAAATTATCTGAATTTCTTAATTGTGACAGAAATTATTTTGTTCAGCCAATTACTGAGAATGGCTATAAATTTTTAACAAAGAGAGGGAATGGATATGGCAACAATAGAGACTAAAACAAAAGATGGACAAACAATTCTTTTTAATCCCAAAGGTAGAGGTGCAAGATATACTGTTGATGGTGTTAAAAAGAAAGGAGTCACTACAATCATAGGCGAAAGGTTTGGAAAAGGTGCTTTGATGTGGTGGAGTGAGAATTGTGTTTATGAAGCATTACAACAGCTACAAAAACATAATAAGAAACCTATAGACGAGACTCAAAAACTTTTAGATGAACTTAAATATAGGGTAAAACAAATAAAAGAAAATGCTATGCACATTGGGACTAATATGCACTCTTTAGCTGAAGATTATATCAATGGTAAAGAAGTCATTACTCCAAACTCAGAGCCGCTAAAAACTATGTTTTCAAAGTTTAAGAAGTTTTGGGATAGCAAAAAAATTAAGGTAATCGGAACAGAGAAAACTTTTTACAGCAAAGAAATCGATTGTTGTGGAACATTGGATGCCTTAGTTAAGTATAAAGGTAAGATTGGAATATTAGATTTTAAAACATCTAAGGATTTTTACCCTGATATGCCAATTCAAATTCATACTTATAAAAAATTGGTGGAAGATTCTACCGATTTAAAAGTTGAGTTCTTAGCAGTTATTAATATTCCAAAAGAGCCTGTTAAGGATGTAGAAATGAGGATATTTCAAATTAAGCCTAAGTATCTAAAAGGCTTCAAAGCTTGTAAATATCTCAATAGCTTAGAAGAAGATTTTAAGCAAAGAAACTTGGAATATAACAAACAAAGGAGCAACTAATGTATCAACAACAACAAAGAACACCTTTTTGTGCATTAACATTGTATTTAAGACCCACAGGTAAAAAATCACCTAAGTTTGAATACAAGGCTGATGCCAAAAGTTTATTTACTTGTAGCTTAACAAAGAAAAAATATAAGCTATCACAAATAAACGAATGGTATTTAACAGAGGGAGTACAAAACTTTGTTAAACAAGGTTATACAGGTAAATGGATGGCTAAAACTCAAACTATTGAGACTCCAAATAAATACGATCAAGGAGATACACAAATGGTTTTAAGTTTTATTATGATTAAACCATTTAAACCTCAACCTAATGTAGATGGTATGAAACCAATCGCACAAGCAATCCCACAGGTTCAACAGCAACAAGTAGAAGTTGCTAGAAAGCAACCTGAAGAATCTTTTGATGATGATTTACCACCATTTTAATAAACTAAAAGAAAAGCTAAGTATGTGGTCGTTATATTACCGAGAGGGTATAATCGGCTTCATGCTTGGTTTTATATTGGGAGCAATACTATTATGAAACAATTAGAACTAGACTATCAAGCTTATAATTATACAGACACAAGCAAATCAGCTTGGGTAAATAAAAAAGATAAACTGACAAAAAGAGAACAAGTTTTTGAGTATATTAAAACTGAGTCATCAACTAATTATCAAATAGCTGATGAGTTGGAAATGCCATTAAGTTCTGTAACTGCAAGATGTAGAGAATTACAGATTTTAAACTTGGTAGAGGATAGTGGTAAAAGACGAGAAACCCCTTATGGTAAAACTGCCATAGTATGGAAAAGAAAATAGAAATTTTAATTGCTAGAATAAATGATAATAAGACCAATAAATAAATCTTTTTATGAAAAATGGATATTGCAAAAACATTATGCAAAAAGACTTTGTTCTGTTAGTTATGCTTTTGGATTATATATTGAAAAAATGATTGAGGGAGTAATAACTTTTGGTATGCCACCTAGTTCAACTTTAGCCGAGAGTATATGTGGTAAAGAAAATGCACAATATGTTTTAGAGTTAAATCGTTTAGTAATTAATGATAATTTACCTAAAAATACTTTAAGTCAATTTGTGTCAAAATCTATAAAAATGTTAAAAAAACCTAAAATAATCGTTTCTTTTGCAGATCCTAATATGAATCACTCAGGTTATATATATCAAGCCACTAATTTTATTTATACAGGTCAAAGTTCTAATTTATCTCAATTAATTGATAAAGATGGTAAAGAGTTTCATTTTAGAAATATAGGTCATTATCAAAAAAACAATAAACTAAAAGTGTCATTAGTTAAAAGAAGAAAAAATGAAGAATTAATAAACAAGATAGAAATAGGTAATTATTTAAGAAATTTTAAAGGTAATTATACTGCTGGACAATTAGATAAGATATTTGGTTATAAAGATACTGCGGCTCACTGGTTTAGATTAGACTCGGGCTTTAGCTTTCCTAAAATTGATGATTGGATAAAACTTAAAGAAATATTAAATTTTGATGATAAATTTGACAAAATAATGACAGATTATGAATTTATACCTGATTCAAATGAAATTATAAAAAAACTTAAATTAGTTAAAAAAGAAGTCAAGGGAAAACATAGGTATATTTATTTTAACTGCAATAAAAAGCACAAGAAAAATTTTATGAACACTTTAAAACTTAAAAAGTTTCCATATCCAAAAGACAAGAACATAAAGTATGATTTAGGAAAAAAAATTACTACTCAGATGTTGTTAATATGAAAAAAAGACCAAATTTAGCTGAGAGAAAGTGGATGGAAGCAGTATCTAATTATGGATGTATTGCCTGTCATCAAGATGGATTAAATATTCCAGCAGAGATACATCACATCAGAAAGCATACAGGAATGGGTCTAAGACCCTCACATTTTAACATTTTGCCTTTATGTGCTTCACACCATAGGACAGGTAAAATATCGGTGCATTTAGGCAAAAAAGCTTTTGAGTCAAAATATGGAACAGAAGAACAATTACAAAAACAACTGAGAGAGAGGATAGAAGAATGGAACGCAATAGTGGGTATTTTTTAGTTTGGAGAAAGATATGGAAATCTCCTGTATTTAAAAATCTAAAACAATGTGCAATATGGATTTATATGATTAGTCAGGCAACTCATAGAGATAAGACCTTAAATTTTTTAGATAACAAAATATTTCTAAAAAAGGCAGAATTAATATTTCCTTTAAGAAAAAATGCTGAGATATGGGGTATTACTTATTCTGAAATGAGGACTTTTATTAAAAGGCTTAAAAATAGGAAGATGATTAATGTCAGAATACACCACCTATTGCCCACCTCTAACCACCCTAGCCGAAAAGTAAGTATAATTGAGTGCTTAAACTATGACAAATATCAGTACATAGATGATACGCAACCACCTCAACACCACCTATCGCCTGATACTAATACACTATATACTAAAGAATCTATTAGTATAGGGCTAAGCAAGGATGTGAATAATGGGTATAAAACAGTTGGCTCTTGGGGAGAATATAACATCTTAGAAAAAGAGGGCAAACAGTACCTCAAACATAAATACAAAGATGAGCCGATCAAAGAGTATCAATGATAGGATTATTACGAATATTTAAATATGTCAGAAAAAGATTGATAAAACTTTCATTAGAAAATAAAATGCTCAAAACCCAGCTTGAATATTATAGAGCAGTATTAGAATCAATAGATAA
>Ga0209992_10004397_pt1 | contig 11102 bp, 18 predicted proteins | sample 2SBtaG_2_FD_182564 | JGI IMG/M metagenome (GOLD analysis project Ga0209992, IMG submission 182564) | Deep subsurface microbial communities from Kolumbo volcano to uncover new lineages of life (NeLLi) - 2SBTROV12_ACTIVE470 metaG (SPAdes)... | ecosystem: Environmental > Aquatic > Marine >... | reverse complement strand
GATGAAATTACAGTTGTAGATAAATTCAAAGATATGGCCTCAGCCAAATATCAAAAAGAGTTACGAGACTCTAACACAATTATTGTTCCTCACAGATCACTTACAGTTTACTTAGGTTACAAAACAATTGAGAATTCATTCAAAGTTCCAATCTTTGGAAACAGAAAATTGTTTCAAGCAGAGGAAAGAACTGCAAAAAAAGGTCAATACTATCTGTTAGAAAAAGCCAGAATAAAATATCCTAAATTATTCAAAGATCCAAAAAGAATCAACAAACCATGTATTGTTAAAGTTCAAGAAAAAAAGAGACCTCTTGAAAGAGCATTTTTCACAGTATCATCATACAAAGATTACAAAGAAAAATCTGAAGAAAAAATCAAACATGGAGTAATTGCTAGAAAAGATTTGGAAAAAGCAAGTATTGAGGAATTAGCAATTGGAACATACATGAATTTTAATTTCTTTCACACTCCAATATCAAAACAAGTAGATTTTATTGGAATTGAAAGAAGATTACAAACAAACATTCATGATTACAATGCATTACCAGCTAGAGAACAATTAGAGATGGATATTGATTTACAAAATATCGAAGTAGGACACACACCAGCTAGTATCAGAGAATCACTATTAGAAAAAGTTCTCAAAATGGGAGACAAGTTTGTAAATGCAACAAAAAAAGAATATGCCCCAGGACTTATCGGACCATTCTCACTTCAAAGTGTTATTACAAAAGATTTGGAATTAATTGTATATGATGTCTCATTAAGAGTCCCAGGAAATCCAATTGTTGCCACTACTAGCCCATATACAAAATATCAATATGGCCAGACATTTGGTGTTGGTAGAAGAATTGCAATGGAAATAAAGCAAGCCCAAGAAGAAGACAGACTAGATGAAATAGTTACATAGATTTTTTAAATTATTTTAAAAAAAATACTAATTCCAAGTTTATCAAATACACCATCCTTCAAAAAATATTAAAGGCGTAAACCCCTAACTGCAGAACTTTGAGAGAATTCCTCTCATGGTCAGGACGTTAAACGCCTGATTGCCTTTTTCGTTCTGCGGGGCTACGCAATCCTAATCGCCAGATTTTGTAACTAACGACATCAATTACTATAAGACATATTGATATTTAAGATTTTGTAGAGAAAAATTCAACAAACGGTCTAATTTATTGTAATTCTTAAAAACCTAATTTTCATTAAAAATAATGAATTTCAAGCAAAATCAGCAAAGAAAAACATATTTTCAATCAAAATGAAATTTTTCTGTTAATTGGTTAGATTGGAAATATACTGAATACCATTCGTTCTAATTTTGAATGATTAAAACGGTTTGACATTCAAAATGGATTGCTGATACCAATTAACAATACAAACTCTTTTTTGAACAACAGAAATTCACAAATCATGGGAAAAACAATTTTCATAAAAGAAATTATCACCACAGTAAAAGAACCAAAACTATGTCCAACATGTCAAAAAGACGATAAACTAGAAACAGAATTAATTAGAGAAGAAAGATCCAGTGGAAAAACGATTTTGTGTCATCGATGTGAAGCACTAGTTGTTCTTACAAATCACAATCTCAAAGAAGTGGAATTATCACCAATTAAAGATGATACAATCATGTTAAAAGAACCACATTTAATTAGAAAATTAGGATATTAAGAATTAGATTTATCAAGCATCTCTTTAATTACAATACTGCGAACATTTGCAATTTCCCAATCACGTAAATTAGCATCTTTACATTCTTCTTTAATTATTAGACCCGCCAACCCCTTACTCCAGATATGTCGTTTAGTGTCATAAACTTCAAGAATTTTTCCATGTTTTGTAATTTTAATTGCACCATGACACCGTTCAATTACTTGTAAAGCTACACGAGTGTAAATTTTATCAAAATTTACCATATCATTTTATTATGATCACGTATGAAAAAGGTTCTGATTTATTATACAATAACAATATACCATAGAAATTATACTGATTATTGCTGATGATTAATCAAAAAACTAAGCTAAAACTGAATGTTGATGAGTTTGCCGAATTATGAAGCATGTTTTAAATTTAGAAGCAAGTTTGAAAAAATTCTATTAATACTTCAAAAATAATCTAAAACAATGAATGAGTTACCAAAGAATTTTCCAGAATACTCAATAATGTATAAAACAATATCAAAACAAATTAAATTATTAGAAAAAACAATTTCAGAATCTAATGAAAAAGATGAAATTAAAAAAAAGATTGAAAATTATAAAATAGAATTAAACAAAATCAAAGAGAAATTTCCAGATAATTATTTTGATGAATTTGATTCATCATGATCATGTCCACAATCACATTGATGATCATGATTATTAAATGACATTAATTTTACTACCATCTCATCACGAATTTTCAGTAAATCTTCAACTTGTTTTTTTAAAGAGTCAGAATTCCAATTTTCTTTTTGCAGATTTCTCACATTATCGATAATTTCTAGATCTAGATTTAGTAAATTATCCATTAGTTGTTCTTGCTCAGACATGATCTTCTACAAACAGACCAAGAAAAAAACCATTCTAATCAATAAAACAGATTATGCCTCTACACTTTCCTTAAGGAGATTTTTTCGAACAAGAATTGGAATGTTATAGTATGCAGCTAGTGCCATTGCATCAGATGCACGATAATTTCGCAATACAAGATCTTTTTTCCCTGTAAAATACAGATTTGCTCTTAACACTTCTCCACTCTCAAATATTTTGACTTTAACTAAAAGTAGTTCATTTTCCTCACAAATATCTTCAATCATTTTGTAAATTGATGGTGCAGATTCACCTTCAGTATCACTAAAACTTGAGATGTGTTTTGCAACTTCTCCAGAAAACGCCCTCATGTGAAATTCTTTACCATTATCAGCCTTTAGAACAACCATTCCTTCAACTGCATATGGATCTACAAATCCAACATAATCAATTTTGACAGAGTCATAATCAGGTTCTTGTGCTTGATCAATATCCATGTTTTACGCATAAACTTTGGTCTTTGTGCTTATAAAGATAGCAAATTTTTTAGATCAAAAATAAGAAAGAAAATAGGTGAATAATTGTTAGACGATCACCAATGTAATGCAACCCCAAATTATTTAAAATCCCCAATTATGGATAGCTTGATGTCAACTAATCCAGAACGTGCAGTTTCATACGTTCTAAGTAAATACGTCACAGAATACATGGACAAAGACGTACTCATTCTTAGTAAAAACACACCAACTAGAGAAGCTGCAAGAATGTTACGACACTATGAAACAGATGACATCATAGTTACAGATGAAAAAAAAATGCCAGTAGGAATTGTTACAGATGAAGATATTTTAAGTAAAGTTAGTGATGCTTCAGTTTATGCAGAAGCTACTCAACTAAAAGATGTGATGAGCACACCACTCATTACAATTAATGAAAAATCAACTTTACAAGATGCACTACACAAAATGAGAGATAATAACATTAGAAAGTTACCAGTTATCTCAAAGAAAAATCAAATCATGGGAATGATATTACAATCAACTATTGCAAATACGATTAGAACTGCTACATCAACTACACCACGTTTACTCAGTCCACCAGTAAAAGCAGTGTTAGGAAATCTAGGTTTTGTATTACAATTTGCAGGAGTATTATTACTAGTTCCTGCAGTTGTTGCAACAATTTTTGAAGACACTACAACTGCTACAGGAATTTATCTTACCACTGTTCTATTACTTGTTACAGGATTTTTCTTAAACTCTTATGGTGAAAAATCAAGTCTGAATTTACAACAGGCATCAATTTTGGTGTTTTCTAGTCTATTTTTACTATCGTTGTTTGGTACAGTGCCATATCTGTACGTGTTTCCAAGTGATGAAACAAGTGTAGAAGTGTTTGGAAATGCATTTTTTTCTAGTGCAGCAGGATTTACAACTGGTGGAATTTCCCTATTTGATGAACCAGAAAATCTGACACAGAGTTTCACATTTTATCGTAGCTACACCCAACTTGTAGGAGGAATGAGTTTCATTTATCTTGTAATTACTGCATTTTATCCAGAATCAAAACTACAATCCATGCGTGGTTTTATTTCTGGTAGAACACTTCACATGAAAGAACTATTCTTAACTATCACAGTTATTTTTGCAGTGTATATTGTAATTGTTGCAGTTTTACTATACCTATTTGGTTCAAGAAACCCAATTGATGAATTCTCAGCGTCGCACATGATCGATAATTTTTCTCTAGCAATGAGTACATTAGCAACAGGAGGATTCACACCAACATCAACAATACTTGAAGATTTACTATGGCAAGAACACATCATCTTAATTGGAGGAATGATACTTGGCGCATTACCATTTACATTCCACTATGCATTTGTTAGAAAAAAATTCCTTGCACCAAAACTAGGAAAAGAAGTATTGACATATTTTGCAATTTTAGGTAGTGCGACTATTCTGTTCATTTTGCTAAGTGGGTTAGATCCACTTCAAAGTGCATTTTATTCAGTGTCTGCCAGTACCACTGCAGGATTACAACAAGAAAGTCTTGCAGGACTCAATGGAGGAGCACATACAATATTGATAATTTTGATGTTCATTGGAGGATGTGGATTTTCAACAGCAGGAGGTTTGAAAATATTTAGACTATTCCATTTAAGAGACTGTAGATCATTTTTTAGTAAAATTAAACGACAGGAATTATCAGAACAATCAAAAAAAGAATTAATTTCAACATTGATAATTTTAGCACTATTTCCAACAATTTCAGCTATTACAGGAGCTCATTTAGCAGCAATTGAGGACGTGTCCTATCAAGACGCATTTTTTGAGGCAGCAGGGGTAATTACTACAGGGGGTTTATCTGCAGGAGTAATTGATTTTGATACTGATCCTGCAACAAAAATTGTTTTAGGATTTTTGATGATTTTTGGGCGTTTAGAGATTATTGCAATAATCTACATCTTTGTTCCAAGACTTAGCTAAGATAGAATTTAATGGTAATATAGGAAAATCAAAACAATGAATGAGCAATCAAAAGATATCAACAAAGGTAAAAGAATCATAATTATTGGATTTGTAATTATTGGGATTTTATTTTTAATTTATGGGAGATACCAAGACCCAGAAGTGTTTACTCCAAGTGCTCTTGAACCAATTCAAAGAATTGCAATAGGATTTTACATCACATTAATTGCAGCATTTGGTGCTATTTCACTTGGAATGCATAGATATCATAAAGGTAAGGTGCAAAGCAATGGAAAAGATCTGTCAACAATTATTGCACTAGTAACATGGAATTCAAAATCAAGAAAAATTTTTGTCATAGTTTTCATTGTTTATGGGATATTTTTTTCAATGGTTTCTGGAACACTCATTTATCAACCAGAAGTAAATTTTGCAATTCATTATGGTGCAACAATCCCCTCAGGATTCATAGCTCCATGTTGTGATGCTCCAGGATACATGCCAAAAATTATCATATATCTTACTGAACATATTGGATTACAAATCATACCAGTGAATTTAGTATTACAAATCATTGTTTCATATCTTGTTGGATTAAATGCATCAATTGCAGTTAATGCATATAAAATTTCAAAAAAGGGTAGAAGTGCAAGCACAATTGGTGCAGCAGCAGGATTATTCATTGCATGTCCAACTTGTGCAGGTTCATTTTTATCAATATTTATCGGGACTGCAAGTGGAATTGCTTTGTCTATTGCATTAACACAAATGCAGACATTTTTCATTGCAATTTCAATACCAATTTTATTAATCACACCATATCTAATGGCTAAAAAATTAAGAAATAGTGACGGTAGTTGTAAGATCAATGGAGAGTCAACATAATGGGGATTCAATCAGCCATAGAATATGTAAATTTTTTCATAAATCTAAACATGGGGAAAAGTGCAAATTTATTGAATTTTCTAAACAATGAAAAAAGGATTCTCAAATTAAAATTAGAAAACAAAAATATCAAAAAAGAGCCTTTGAAAAATGGTATTAAAATTTTAGAAGAATTAGTAAAAGAGATTAATGAGAATGGAGAAAAAGTAGTATTAGAAAAATATCGAAAATAAGCAAAAGGAAATACTATGGATAAAAATTCAGAAATTATTAGAACGGAAATTCTCAGAATTCTTAATGAGAATGGGAAAATCAGAGGAAATGATCTTGCAAAAAGAGTCATCAAAAGAGTAGGAAATGAAAAAATGGTTTACAGAGAAATAAGTTCTCTAGTAGAATCAGGAGATATCGATAAAAAAGTTCACAGCAGAGCACATATCGAATATGAGATAATTAATTTAGATAAATCAGTTAATGATCAATTAAAAAATTTGCATAAAGAAATTGAAGTGATATACGATGAAATTAAAAAATTCAACATTACAAGTGCGCAGGAGAAATTTACTTATCAAGAAAGATTACGCTCAGTGATTCATCTAATTCACATTGTACAATCAACTGATGGAATAATGAAATTATTATCACATTATCCATCGTTTAAAAAAGATAAAATGTTTTCACAGATAAATAGAAGAATTAATGATTGTTGGAAAACAATTATAGAAATGATTACACTCCAAGAAGAAGAAAACTTTCTAAATGAAATACTTTCAAACTTGAGAATATTACAGTTTGATGCAAAAAATGTGAATTAGGATTTTTTTAATTTATCTACAACTATTTTGAAGATTTCATCATTATCTAACAATATGAATGGCAAATTATTTTCCTCACATGCCTGTCCACTCTCAGTGTCTCTAGTGACTAAAAGCATATCATTTTCTTTGGCATAGTTTATCACGGAATAATCAGTTCTAAGTTTGTGTCCAGCTGTTCGTAATTTTTTCACACTAAATGCATCATAGCCCAATTCTTTGAGTTTCTCATCCCATCCATCATCCATTTCATCAATGAGAATTTTCATAAAATTTATGAAATTATTTCAAATATTAGTGTAAACTTGGACTAGAGTCAACTACTTATTTTCAATTATACACGGTTTAATAATGGATGTAAAAGAAGAAGACAAATCCGAAGAATCAAAGAAAAATCATATTATTTATTATAAATCACTAATCAATACAATTTCAGAAATTCAAAAAGAGATGAATTCAGAAAATGAAGATGCAATTAAAGAGCATCTAAGAAAAAGAATAGAAGCAATGGAGAAAGATAAACAAAGAATTCAAGAAATGTTTCCAGACATCTCAATGGAAAAGTAGAATGGTCACACCATCTGAAAAAAACCACAATAAACATCTTGATTTACTTCAAGATTACAAACTACATCTTGTAAAATACATTGAAGAATTACAAAAATTAGATAAACAATCAGAATTTGCAAAAAAATGGAACGAAAACACAATCAAGGAAAGAAAACAAGAATTACAAGTAATTGATAAAATTCTAAAAAATCTTATTAGGTTTTAACGTGATATTTTTGAATTAAATCAAAAAGATTTTCACAAAAATCATGAACATGTTCGGCAGAGACACCATCAAACCAAGCAGTTTCTTTGTCAATATTAAAATCATGAAATTTTGTAGAAGATGATTGTACAAACTTTATTTCAGTTTGAATTAATTTTTCTATTTCTTCTTGTTCAGTTTTTGATAAATTATAATCACACGTCATCAGATCAAGTAATACGTAAAAATTTCCATGACTAGGATTTATTCGTGACTTGATGAAAGGTTTGTTTGATTGTTGACATTCACGATAATGTTTGTCATATTCAAACATCTTAGAGTCACCCAAATATTTGTGAAAAACCATAAATTTTGAATTAAAGAATTCACTAATTAAATTCTAAAGATCAGCAGTAATTTTCTTTATTTTAGTAATTAATCTAATTTTTGTATTAATTGGCATTTCAGGCTCCATTGTAAAATATACAATATTTCTTTTTGTATAGATTACCATTTGAGAGACCTTTTCTCTTTCAACGTGAACATACCTTACTTTTCCAAGAGATTTATCAAATTCTTTTCTCATTGCTCGTCTTTGAGCTACTTGTTTGCAGAAATGCTCTTCTTCTTTTTGAGTTTTCATGCTGGTTTTTCCAGTTTTCATAATTGCTTCTCTAATGTTGCCTTTAGGATCAATTATCGCACCAAATCTCATTTTGGAATCCAAATTGAGGATTTTTTTAACCATATCTAACAAATCAGTTTTTTTCTTTGCTGCCATGAATAATTAACAAAATTTCCTTACTAAATATAATCTATTAATTGTATTATACAAATTTAGAAATTGTAAATAAAGATCGATTCCAATTTAAAAGAATTGTAATGAAAAGGAATCATTTTTAAAAAAATTACACTTTGATTTTAAAAATATCCTAGCAATATTTTAACAATAATTATTTTTTAGTGATCTTTTTTGGAGTTTTTTTTCTTACAGTCTTTTTTACAATTGGTTTTTTTGCCAAGGATTTCAAAGTTTTAGATTTTTCTGCAATTTGTTTTTTTAATTTTTGCTGTTGTTCTTTCATTTTTTGATTTTTTGTTTTAATTTGCTGTTCTATTTTTTCATGTTTCTTTTGTAGAGATTCAATGATTTTTTCATCTTTTTTGAGTTGTTTGATCATTTCTGATTGAGATTTAATTTTTTTATTTTCTTCTTGCGTTTTTTGAAGAATTAATTCCTTTTCTTTTGAAATAGAATTAATTAATCCAAGACGGGTTTCTTTTGCACTAATTAATTCCTGTTCTTGAATTTTGATGGATTTTTTTAATTTTTTAGATTCTGCAAGTTTAGATTTTTCTTCATTGATTTGAGATAGGATTTCATCATAATCATTTTTTGTTTTTTCTAGTTCTAACTGTTTTAATTTAATTTCTTTTGCAATTTTTGCCTGATTTGCTAAACGTAATTTTTGCTCACCAGTCATTTTTGATAGTAAAATTTGCTCATTTTGAATCTGTTTTTCAATTTTTTCTTGTTCTAATTGAGTTTGAACAAGTTGTCTTTTTTGTTCAGACAATTCTTTTGAAATTTTTGATTTTTCAGAATCGATTTTTTTAATTACACTAATTCTTTCTTGTTTGATTTTTGATAATTCATTTTTTTGTAAAATAATTTCATTAGACATTCTTGTCTGAGTTTCAATTCGTATACGTTCATCTTTAATTTGAGATTCAAGAGAAGATTTTTCCTGAATTACTTTTTGTTCATATTCTTTCCTATGAGATATTAGTTGAGATAGTTTTTCACGCTTGGAATTAATTTCATCTGAAATATTTTGTTGTTTTTTGAGTGTTTCTTGTTCAATAGTAATTGTTTCTGAAATGTTTGCCAATTCTTGTGTATCATCAAAAGCCCATCCTTTAGGCATACTTCCTTTAATTTTTAATTCTGGTTCAACTACCGCAGGAATTTCCATGGTAGGAGGTACAGAATATTCACGAATTTCTATTTTAGATTCTTTTTTAGGAATTATAGAAACGTCTGGAGATAATTTTGATTCTAAATATACAACATCTGAATGATACAGAGGTTTATCATTTTCAACCATATCATAGATGTGTTGTAATCGTCCGGCATCACCATTGCCTGATTCAATTAATTCTTTGATTTTTGTCAGAGAATCATTTTCTTTTTTGACTTCTTCAACTATAGTAAATACAGAATGTAATTTGTTTTCCAGATAAATCTGATCTGAGGAATACAATGGCTTGTTGTTTTTAATAAATTCTAAAATGTGATATAATCGACCAGTATCACCATTGCCTGATTCAATCAAATTATTGATTTTTTCAATTGTTTGTGTCAAAGATAGAGGTTCTAATTCAGGCATTATTTTCATTATTTTAATTAAAGGATACTAAAATAACTTATTGAAAAAAATCAAGCACAATGTCATAATTTTTGACCAAGTTTAAAATCAAATTTTGATAATTTTACTCATAAAATGACCATTATTTCTATTAATTATGATAGTATAAGATCTATAATTTCTGGTTATGTTTAATTATCAATTATAGAAAACAAAATGAATATGAAAACAGGATTCCCAATCATCATCATAGGAATCAGTATGTTTGTAATAGGTTTAGTTGTGTTTTATTCGATAGAACCAGGTCAAGAAGATCCCACCATGAGACATTTCAAAAATATTGCAGGTACATTTGTAGGTTTTATGGGAATGGGAGTCACATTAGCTGGAATTTTATTATATCTTCTTAGTAGAAATGAGCCACCAATTAAAGAAAATTATGATGTATAATTTTAGAATTGTTTTAGATTATAGTTTAAAATAATTTAAAAATAATTAAATTACAATAATTAGAAGTTCAAGCATAACAAAATGACTGAAAAAATTTGGATGGGTGGAATTTATCTAAAAGATGAAGGAGGTTATGAAATTGTTTTAAAATCACTGGAACATTATAAAAAAAGATTAAGAAGTATTGAGGACAGTCCTGAACTAAAAGAGGCAGCAGCAATGTTTTCTCCATTACTAACTCAACAAGCTATGAAAACACATCCCAAAGTTGTAGAAATGATTCAAAAAATAAAAAATAATATTTCAGATATAAAATTAGTAAATAGTCTTAAAGAAGATATTCCATTATTAGAAAAAGCTCTATCTTGTTATGAATCAGACATCAATAAAGCTCAAGAAGCAGATCATGAGTATTTTAATAAATTAATTGAAAATTTAGAAGAGTCAAAAAAAGATTTAGACACAATTAAAATTGCATTAAATAAAATAAATCAATTTTCAGAATAGTTTTACAATCCTTGTAAATACCATTCAAAATAAGGAATTAATGCCAAACATTGTTTCTTTTTTTCAGATTCTTCATTTACAGTTCTTATTTTTTCTAGTTTTCCATGAAGATAGTCAGTAGTCAATTCACTCCTAAAATGAGGCAGAATTTGATCAATTATTTCAAGAATTTTCTCTGAAGATGTATCATCTACATTTTTCATTATTTGTTTAATTTGTTCTTCTAAAGACATAATGTAATTCAAAAATTTCCCATTATTATTTTTTAAACTTGTAAAATATCATCATCATTCCAAGTAAGGCGAAATCTTCCAGTTACTCTGAACATGTTTA
>Ga0209992_10004395_pt1 | contig 11107 bp, 11 predicted proteins | sample 2SBtaG_2_FD_182564 | JGI IMG/M metagenome (GOLD analysis project Ga0209992, IMG submission 182564) | Deep subsurface microbial communities from Kolumbo volcano to uncover new lineages of life (NeLLi) - 2SBTROV12_ACTIVE470 metaG (SPAdes)... | ecosystem: Environmental > Aquatic > Marine >... | reverse complement strand
CCGATCCAGTTTATTACGTATCGATCGTAATTCTTTATAATATTTTGGGTGTTTAAATTCCATTAATGCTTACCGTAACTAACATTTTTTATATCACGATTCCAGCATTGTCTACAATCTTTGCATTCATTATTTTGTTTTGCCGCTGGGCAGCTGTGCTGTCCATCTGTAGTAACCGTTGACGTCCAGGGCCAAAAGTTAACTGGCGCCTGATCAATCATATGTGAAGAGAACCGAATGACCAGATTACGTGGCACCTCGTTAACCTTCACACGTTTTAATATCTGCGCTTCACGAGTTGGCAACCAGTGCTTGGTGTCTGGTGTCTTCCTGCAAATTCTAAAAATATTCTGAAGATGCTCCAATGACTGGATGTCTCCGCTGTCGTGCCATCTAAATTCTTTGTGTGGTTTTATTAATTGTATCATCGCATCAACCCACAGCGGGCTCTCAATTGCTTTTAGTCTACGCTCCAGAGCTGCTTGTACATTGGGGAATCTATATCTCCCTTTTAAAGCATAGCAACCATGGCAGACTGAGCCAGGGATCTTTACCAGCTTCGAGCCGGTGATACATTTTGAGGCTGGCAGGTTATAAGCCGGGCCCGGCATTTTAGAAGGCTTAGACAGCCCTCCAACTATTTTTTCTAATTCTTTCTTTAACATGTCTTTCTCCTATAATATCTTATAACATTATATCTGGCTCTTGTCAAGCTTGCGGCTTGCTGCTTGCAGCTCTCCGCTTGCTGCTTGTAGCTCGGGCCTTGTTGCTCGAGCCAGCGCCAGTGCTGCACTAATATTTTAATACTTGGTAGTCCGGGTTGTCTACTCATCTTCCTCATCTGCATATGCTGTTATGTAGTCTCCAAGATTCATTTTAACCTGCATCATTGCTTCATTGCAGGCTTCTTCTTCGTCCTCTGCATCAAAAACTAAATCAAAGTTTTTAACCCATTCCTCATCTACCTCTATTGATACTCTGTATTTTTTACTCATCGTTTATCTTTCTCATCTTCTCCTGATCTTCCTTCACCAATCGAAGGATCTCCTCTAGAGCGTCTGCTATTCTTTTCAATTGTGTTGTGTCCATAATTATTCCTTTCTAAATACATCCTATAACATCCTACGGCTGCTGTCAAGCTTGAAGCTTGTAGCTTTCCGCTCTTTTTTCTTTTTGTTAATTAGAATCATTCTAATCTGCCGCTTGCAACTTTTTGCTTGGAGCTTGTAACCATTGGCCTGGAGCCACGCTACATGCAGCTGCAGAATATTAATTCCGTAATTTTCTAATTGTCTACTCATAATCTTTCTTGATCAGTTGTTGTACTCCGAGCGCGACCGGCAACGGATCATTATCCGGCTTGGTGACTAGTCTCTGTTCAGCGCAGGTATAGTGGTTTCCCACAGCTACAACATCTGATCCCAGATCCACTAGCCAATACATGCTAGCAAAAAGTACTAGTGGATCTGGGATCAGTTCTGGCCGTTGGTAATTTGAAGCAAGCTTAAAGTACTTCACAACCAGAAGTTGTCCCAACCTAATTATTATTGGTTAACTCTTTAATGACATATAATTAAGTTAATCAAATATAATGCTTGACTATCCTATTGTCAAGTGATATTTATTCTTTATGCAAATAAATAAAAAACAGAAAGAGGAAAAATGCGAATAAGACTAAATCAAGAGTACAGAAACAAGATTGCTAATAGAATGAGAGTACATCTTGAACAAGAAGATACTGTTGAAAAACAAAACTATGACAATCTAAAAGCAGACCAGATTGACATAAATGACAATGCGTGGAAACTAGCTGAAAGTATAATAAGAAAACATTATACACCAGAAGATGTTAAAATGGCATATCACTTACAGAATAAATTTGAGAATGTAAGTACGATTGCCAAAGACAGTTGTTTTCATTTTCATTATCTTGGAACAAAAGAAGATAGAGACTATGACAACAATCCAATAATTAAAGAGGATACTATTGAGGGACATTTTGATTTTAGATTAAATGGTAGTACGGATACTGATAGTGATAGTAATTCTTCAGACTATGCTTATAGTTATGCTTTATTTCGTGATGAACTAAAAGCACAAGATAATTGTAATCCAGATATTTTGATTGAACAAGAGGGCAAAGATAGCAACCCACACAAGACAAAATATGTGGACAATAACAATAAGTATCTTAATAATAATAGTGATGATAGTGGTTATGGTGGACAATGGAACGAGAAATATCAATTAGATTTAATTGGTAGGGAGTATTGTAGAGATAGATCAATAGCTTGTAATGAACAAGAATATATGATGTTGATTAATTGGAAACAAGCCAAAGGACAATTTGTTATTGCACACTCAAAATGGATTAACTCTATTTTAAATCAAATGAAAGAAATCAAAGTTGGTTTAAAGGGATATAAATATTTAGACGAGGCTTTAGAACTTGCAACTGAACTTGGTTTGAATATTGATGAGGGAGAAATAATCCGAACTAACTCAACTGGCTTAACTATCTACAATCCTAAAAATCTAGCTGATAGAATAAAGGGTATGAAGAACAAGAGAGAGAAAACAAGAGAGGAGAAAATAGCCGAAAGAGTGGCTTATATGCAAGCCCAAAAAAGTGTAAATTAACACTTGACTGATGTATCCTATTTATAGTAGGATACATCATTAACTAATATAGAAAGATATAAAATGACAAAACAAATAAAATACTTTTCTTGGTTTATGAAATCAAGAAACAAGTTTGCGACTTGTAGAGGTGTTGATGAACACGAATACGAGGACAAATGGAGTGGTGAGTTTAAAACTTTTAAATCAAAACAATGGAACGACAAAAGTGGAAAACCTTGTTATAACTTTTGGGATTTGGACGCAGAACACCCAAGAACTGCAGTTAATTATTCTGTGAGGTTAGCATAATGAAACTATTAATTGGATTAAGTGGATTTATAATTACAATGCTAGGAGTAATCCTAGCATTTCATTTAGATTTTACTGTTGGATTATTAATTACTTTTTTAGGTGTGTTTATGTTCTGGGCAATGTTACCAAGCACAGATCAAAATGAGAGGCTGAGAAGATATGAGTAATTATAATTGGTGTCATGGTCCGAACTGCCATACTACTGAAACACAATCAAGAATAAGAGGAAGTGGCGATAATAAAGTTTTAAGAACTATTAAGATTAAAGTAGGCAGATATGGTCACTATGATAGAGGTCAAAACAATGTATCAATGTGGGATTATTTCTGTAATCAATCTTGTTTAATGGATTTTATTAGATTACACTTAACTAGTATCGTGGCTTTTGCGCCAAGGCGCGAGGCACTTGAAACACCTATTAAAGTTGAGAAGAATAAGTATGAGAGTTATAGACATAGGTGGACTGATAATGGAGCTGAACGCGTACCATATATGGCAACAAGAACTACAATTAAGAGTGTTGACAATGACAATGGATAATGTAGGATAACCATATGAATAAAACAAATACAGATAATAGAACAGAAGAGAGACGTAACAGATTCACAGGTGAATCTATTATGTTAACTAAAGAAGAAGCGAGAAGACATGACTGTATCTTCTTAGCTGAGATCATGGCTACACTAGACGATAAGACTAAAGGCGAAGGCGAGTCTAAGCATTGGCAAATCATGAGAGATCATCTCAATTGGTTTCGTAAGAACAATGCTAAAGCATACATGGTATTGCTAGACTAATCATCAACCCAAGCACGGGCGAGCAATCGCCCCTGCTTCCCCCACCATATCAATAGAGGTACCAAACCCAATCCCAAAAATCCGCGCAGAAAAAAAAGCGATCCCCTTATATATAAAAAGGGGTCCCACTACTCTGGGTTGAATTGCTTGATTTAGAGAGTTAATGCTGGTAAAAACATGTTGAACATCTAAAAAGGATGCGAAAAATTTTTTAAAAATTTTGTATGGATTTAAATAATATAGATATAAGTAAATTACCGGTCGACGTTCGTAAAAAGTTTTTGCAATTGCAAGTAATGCATGCAGAGAAAAAAATTCAAAATAAAGCTAAAACAGATTTTATGTCCTTTGTGAAAGCTGTTTGGCCCGAGTTTATAGAAGGACCTCACCATAGAGTAGTTGCTAAAAAGTTTAATGACCTTGCAGAAGGTAAAATTACTAGACTTATAATAAACATGCCACCTAGACATACGAAGTCTGAGTTTGCATCTTTCTTATTACCTGCCTGGATGGTGGGCCGTAATCCAAAATTAAAGATTATTCAAGCAACTCACACAGGAGAACTTGCAATTAGGTTTGGTCGTAAAGCTAAAACACTAATTGATAGTGCTGAGTATGCAAAAATTTTTGAAACTTCACTAAGAGAAGACAGTCAGGCTGCAGGAAGATGGGAGACTGCGCAAGGTGGAGAGTATTTTGCTGCTGGTGTAGGTGGAGCAATCACTGGTCGTGGTGCTGATTTGTTAATTATTGACGATCCACACTCTGAACAAGACGCATTATCACCAACTGCGATGGAAAATGCGTATGAGTGGTATACATCTGGTCCAAGACAACGTCTTCAACCTGGTGCAAAAATAGTTTTAGTCATGACAAGGTGGTCAAAAAAAGATTTGACTGGAATTTTATTAAAAAATCAAACTGAAATTAAAGGAGATCAGTGGGAAGTGGTAGAATTTCCGGCGATCTTGGACAACGGACCTAAACCTGAAGCAGTTTGGCCTCAATATTGGAAATTAGAAGAGCTTGAGAAGGTAAAAGCAACACTTCCAGTTGGAAAATGGAATGCACAATGGATGCAACGTCCAACTTCTGAAGAAGGAGCCATAATAAAACGAGAATGGTGGCGAATATGGGATTATGATGAACCACCGAACTTACATTACGTTATTCAATCTTACGATACTGCGTATCTTAAGAAAGAAACAGCCGATTTTAGTGCAATTACGACTTGGGGAGTGTTTTATCCCGACGAAGACTCACCTGCTAACCTCATTTTAGTAGATGCGATCAAAGGAAGGTATGAATTTCCGGAATTAAGACGTATTGCACTGGATCAGTACAAATATTGGAATCCAGAGTCAGTAATCATTGAAGCAAAGGCCGCAGGATTGCCTTTGACCTATGAATTGAGGCAAATGGATATTCCAGTTCAGAACTTTACACCGAGCCGAGGAAATGATAAACATGTTAGAGTAAATACATGCGCACCGCTTTTTGAATCTGGCATGATATGGGCGCCTGACCAGAAATTTGCGGATGAAGTGATAGAGGAATGTGCAGCATTCCCGCATGGTGACCATGACGACTTAGTTGATAGTATGACTCAAGCTGTTATGCGCTTTAGACAAGGTGGTTTTTTAAAGCACCCTGAAGATTATGTAGATGAAAAACGAGCGCCTAGGAAGTTTGTGTATTATTAATGGCATTAAAAGGATTACAAATACTTTATAATTTAATATTAAAAAGTGTGGCTAAAGAATCTGGTCAAGCATCAGGTATTTTATCCATTGGTAAAGATATTAGAAAGTTAGCCGATAAAAAGCTTCAACGTTATGTTGAAGCTGCAAAAAAACAAGGTGTTAATCTAGATAACTTATCAGAACAAGAAGCAAAATATATGCTTGAACTGAACAAGCCTAAAGCACCTAAAGTTTTATCTAATGAAGAAGCTTATGAATTTTTAAATCAATTTTTAAAACAAGGTAAAAAAGATAAAGGTGAAGTGGTTAAATTTCCAAAAGATAAAATTAAAGATGTAACTAAAGCAAAGTCTCGACCACCTGAAACAGAAATAATAGAGGGGATTGAGACTACAAAAGGTCTGGGAGATGTATTTCCAAAACAAATTGAAAAAACAGTTACTGTTCGAACTGTTATTGAAGATATAAAAAAATTAGACCCAATTGAGTCAATGAAAGAAACTAATAAAGTTTTAAAAGGAGAAGGTAAATATAAAAATTTATCAAAAGCAGATAGAGAAAAAATTGCAGGTGACGAAAGTGTTACCGACCATATATTTGAAAGAAACATCATTGATGAAACAGAAGATTTTTCTAGTGGTGGAAAAGTAAAGGAATCATGGACCGATAAACTTGTTAGATGGGGAGGTGGCCCTTCTGTTCTTGCAGGTGAGTTAGGTTTAGAAGGTGTTAATCAAATTTATCAATTATTACAAATGCCAGGTTTATATAACAAAGGCGGTAGAGCCGGGATAGGTTATTTACTTGCAGAAGATACAAATGAAAGAATGCCTTTAAACAAAGGTGGTGGACCAGATAGAATGATGACAGATTCAGAAAAGGAATTTGATCTATATATGAAATTGAGAGATAAATCAGATTATGAAAAATTTTTAGAACAACGTAGAAAAGAAATGGAACAAGACAAAAAAAGAGCAGAAGAAAAAAAATATGGTATACCCGTAGCCGATGGTGGACGTATTGGTTATGCAGCCGGCGGAATGGGCCGTAGAGCATTTTTAAAATTAATGGCAGCATTAGGTTTAACAGGAACGGCAGCTAAATATGGTTTGCCAACTTTATTTAAAAAAGCAACACCTAAAGTTGCAAAAGAAGTTGTAAAATCTGCCGGATCAGGACAACCTCCTCCGTATTTTTTTAACTTAGTAAATAAAATTAAAACAATGGGTGATGATGTAACTCCACAATATGCAGCAAAGGAAAGAGAAAGAGTTATAAAATATAAAGATTTTGAATTAACAGAAGATATTACAACAGGTGAAAAAACAATTAAAAAAACTAAGTCCGCTGATCCTGATGTGGATGGTCCTCCAAACATGACTGAAGAAACTTATATGAATTATAAACCTGGAAAAGGTCAAATGGATGAAACAACTAAAGGTAAAACTCCACCAGATGAATATACAGAAGACACTACTTTTATTAGAAACGATAGAGAAAACACAGGTGAAATTTATGACACAGTTGAGGGTGTTGCAGACGATGTTATTGAAGAAGGAACTATGTTTGAAGATAACATAACAGATTTTGGAAAATAATGAAAATTAAAGATTACAACGACGCAATAGAATTTTTTAAAACAAATGATTTCCGTGCAGCCGATGGCGCGTGGTCCGAGTTCTATGAATCTGAGGTTCTTGAGCCACGGATCATGGACCTTGCAGATGGTGGACGGATCGGGTTTAAATATGGAGAAGGTGTTGGTAAAATACATAAACTACCCCCTCATAGTCCTTATGGAGATGGTTTTTACATTATGGACTATTATTCTAAAAAAGATGCTGTCCCTGCAAAAGGTGGTAGAGGTGGTAAAACAAGAAATTTGTACGTTAAAGATTACGACGAAGCTGTTGCAGCTTTAGAAAAAAAGACTCTTAGAAAATCAAAAACAGGTATAAAACTAACAAAAGCTGAAGCAGCTAAAATTAAAAAAATACTAGAAAATAATGGTAAAGGTGCAGGTATATTTGAATATGGTGGAAAAGATTCTGGAAAATATTATATAAAAATTAACGTAAGAAAAGGCAAAGAACAACTTCAAAAAAATTTCGTTTATACCGGTGATGATAGTTTAAAAAATGCATTAGACTATCATACAGAAGCTAGAGCAAAACTTTTTCCTAATCAAATAAGTGATGGAAAATTTAAAGAACTAAGATTATTAAACGACACATTAACAGATGCACAATTTGCAGATTTGTTAAATGAAAGTAATTATTTAACAAGTAAAGGAGATCCTTTTAATGCAACAAGTGCATTTAATTGGAAAAAAAGATTAGATCTTGGTTCATTAGGTCCAAGAACATTTAGAACTATAGAGGAAGCAGAAAAAGTTGTTAAAGAAAAATTTGGTCCACGTTATAAAGAAATATTTAAAAATGATTCAGAAATTTTTGCTAAAGCAACTCAACTTATAAATGATAAAGGAAAGTTTAAAGGTAGTTTTCCAAGAGGGGCTGGTGCAGAGGATTTTTTATGGCATTCTTTTAACAGAGCAGCTAGTAAAGGGTCACAACAAATTAGTTATGATTTATCTGCATTAGGTTATGAACTTCCTATGGAAAACGGAAAAATTAATTGGAATAAAAAAATAAACGGAATTCCTGCATGGAAATTAGTTAAATTTAAAGATAACGAGGTGGGTAAAACTTTTAGCTATAACGAAAAAAACGGAAAGCATATTATCGGTGATCTTAAAAATCAAGTAAACACCGCATACAATAATACTAATAAATTTAATAACGCTGTAAAAGGTTTTTATGAACAAGCAGAGATAGGACATAAATTTAGCGGCAGGCTAAGAGATGATTTTTTAATAAAAGAATTAGAAGCAAAGATGGAAAGAAAAATAACAAAAGCAGATGATGAATTAGTTAAAAATTGGTTAGCAAACAAAAGACCTTACTTTAGTTTAACACAAGTACACCACCCTGAAGGAGTTGTAAAAAATGTTTATAATACTCAAAACGTTTTTACAGCGGCTAATTTAAAGGAAAGAGATTTAGAGAGAATTCGTCAAAAAGAAATAAAGACTCTTGGGGAAGAAATAGCTCAAAAAAATTATAATGAAGGATTGCAAAAAATTTCTGATGAGTTTGGTGGTATTCAAAAAAAAGTAGATTCTAGATATGTAGGGGATGCTCCTACAAAAAAAGGTTTGGTAAATATTTTAAATGGGTTTTGTAAAAGTTCTAGAAAGCCTCTTGCAACAGCTGGAGTTGTTGATGGATTGGTTTGTTCAATGGACGAGATTCAAGAAAATATTAAAAAACAAACTAATCAAGCAATGAAAGCTACTAAGGATGGGAAAGTACCTAAAAAATTTGGTAAGCTTAGATCATTAGGTATGGTATTGGGTTGGGCAGATGCACCAATTGAATTTTACTTTGCTGCACCTCATTTAATTACAGGAGATGTTGAAGGTGCTAAGAGAGCAACTACTGCAGGTTTATTTGGTTGGGGTAAAGTTGATTTAGATAATATCTCTGATGAAAAAGCTCAAAGATATATAAAACATACTCAAGCTATGAATGATTATTTTGATAATTATAACTCAGCTCTAAATGCAGATAATCAATTAAAAAATATGGAACCTGGATCAGAGAATTATTTTACACTTTCTTCACAATTTGAAAGAGCTAAAACAAATATGGATAAAATTCAGGAAGATTATCAAAGTTATGGCTATACTTATCAAGATGGAGATATTCCTATGAAAGATAAGGTGGCTACACAAAACTATATTAGGGATAAAGTAAAATCTGATTTTGAAAATAAAATTGAAAACATAGCGAGTAACGAAACTTTTAAAGATGCAGATCCAGACTTGTTAAAAGAACAATTAAAAGATTTAGGAGGTCGTCCTGAAAAAGTAACTCCAATTACAGATTTAGAATCTTACATGGAAAATAAAGGTGAAGAAATGGCTGGAAATACAAATTTATTTTTTAATGTTAAACCCTACGTATTAGAAGAAGCAGAAGCATTAGGTGTTGGAGATATATTCGATGACTATGCTTTAGGAGCTGGAGTAGAGGCAGAAGGTAGAAAATCTTTACAAGATGCTTATTCTGAAATTCCTTTAAAATATGCTAATGAGTTAGCTGCTTTAGAAAAGAAACAATTAGAAGAGGGTTTAAAAAAGAAAAGAATTCAACAAATATTAAAGAATCAATATTTTTCACAAGGTGGAATAGCGAGTTTAAAAAAATGAAAAACCCAACATTAGTTAAAAACATGAAGCATGTTAAATGGAAGGAAATACCACCATTAAGAGGCCCTAATCCACAGGGGTTGATTAAACCTAAAAAACAAGATAAGAAGAAGCAGGAGAATTTAAATGGCAGAAATCGATAAAGGTCTCCCAAATGTTAAACGACCAGAAGATGAACTCGTAGAAGAAGAGACTCTTGAGGAAGTTGATATTGCAGACCAACTAGGAAAAAAACCAATTGAAGTTACCGAAGAAGATGATGGTGGTGCTACAATTGATTTTGATCCAAATGCAATGCCGGCACCAGAAGAAGGTGACCACTTTGCAAATTTAGCAGAATTATTATCAGATGATATTTTAGAGCCAATGGCTAGCCAGCTAGATGGAGACTATAGAGAATATAAAGCGTCCCGTGCAGATTGGGAAAGGGCTTACACTGTGGGCTTAGATCTGTTAGGATTCAAGTATGAAAATAGAACCGAACCTTTCCAAGGCGCGTCGGGGGCGACTCACCCGGTACTTGCTGAAGCTGTTACTCAGTTTCAGGCGCTCGCTTATAAAGAGTTACTCCCAGCTGATGGACCAGTAAGAACTCAAATCTTAGGAGTTAGTAATCCACAAAAAGAACAACAATCTCAAAGAGTAAAAGATTTCATGAACTATCAGTTAATGGATCAAATGAAAGAATACGAACCTGAGTTTGATCAAATGTTATTTTATTTACCACTTGCAGGTTCAACATTTAAAAAAGTTTACTTTGATGATTTATTAGGAAGAGCAGTTTCTAAGTTTGTACCAGCTGATGATTTAATTGTACCATACACTGCAACTTCATTAGAAGATGCAACTTCAGTCTGTCATGTAGTTAAAATTTCTGAAAATGAATTACGTAAACAACAAGTCTCTGGTTTTTATAGAGACATAGAGTTAGCTAAACCGCAAGATGTAAATGCGGATCAAATAGCTAAAAAAGAATTAGAAATAGAAGGTTTAAATAAATCTCAAAGAGTAGAACCTTTATATAAATTATTAGAATTCCACATTAACCTTGACTTAGAAGGTTTCGAAGATGTTGGCGCCGATGGTGAACCAACAGGAATAAAATTACCTTACATCGTTACAATCGATGAGGGTAGTCGGAAAGTTTTGTCTATTAGACGAAACTTCGCGCCCAATGATCCAACGAAAACTAAAATCCAATATTTCGTCCACTTCAAATTTCTGCCAGGACTTGGATTTTATGGACTTGGACTCATTCATATGATTGGCGGATTGAGTCGTACGGCAACGGCGGCTCTCCGTCAATTATTAGACGCGGGAACATTATCAAATCTTCCGGCAGGATTTAAACAGCGAGGTGTCAGAGTAAAAGACGAAGCTGCAAACATACAACCAGGTGA
>Ga0209992_10004390_pt1 | contig 11118 bp, 6 predicted proteins | sample 2SBtaG_2_FD_182564 | JGI IMG/M metagenome (GOLD analysis project Ga0209992, IMG submission 182564) | Deep subsurface microbial communities from Kolumbo volcano to uncover new lineages of life (NeLLi) - 2SBTROV12_ACTIVE470 metaG (SPAdes)... | ecosystem: Environmental > Aquatic > Marine > Volcanic... | reverse complement strand
GCGCCGGCCGGGCCACGTCGGCCACTCTGTTGCGGCACGGCACGGGACGGCCGCCGGAGACCTCGCACGCATGAAGCCCGCATCCGCCGCGTTCGCACTGTTCTCCGGACTGCTGGTCGTGGCGGCGTGCACCGACGACGGCGACGACACCGGCACCCCCACTGCGCTGGACTGCGACTGCGGCAGCATCACAGCCGTCTCTGCGGCGAGCATGTCCGTGAACGCGCTGTCCCGCTCGATCGAGCTGACGATCGATGGCGCGGCCGAGGTCGATGTCACCTGCACCCTGACCCAGGCCCCCAGCGCCTGGTACCAGCTGGTCACCGCCCACGCCGAATGGCAGTACCTGGACGACGGCAGCCTGGCAGGCGATGGCTGGACCGCCACGGGCTTCGACGACGGCGGCTGGAGTGAGGGCAGAGCCCCCCTCGGCTATGGCGACGAGGCCAACACCGAGCTGGACCTGAGCGCCAGCACCGGGGGCGACGTGCTGACCGCCTGGTTCCGCGTCGAGTTCCACCTCGAAGATCCGGCCGCCTACGAGACGCTCGAGCTGTCCTGGCTCCGGGACGACGGCATCGCGCTCTACCTGAACGGCACCGAGGTCGCCCGAGACAACCTGCCCGACGGAGCCCTGACCCCCGAGACCGGGGCCGAGGAGAAGATCGCCGGCGGTGACGAGGACGAGTGGTTCCACACCGAGCTGTCCAGCGGCTGGGTCGCTGGGACCAACGTGCTGGCGGCCGAAGTGCACCAATACGACAAGTACAGCGAGGACCTGTCCTTCGACGCCCGCCTGATCGGGTGGCGAGCCCCGGCGACGGTGCCGGTCGAGGTGCACCAGCTGTCGTCAGAGGCCTGTGGCGAGGACCAGAGCCTGAGCCTGCATGGCCTCTTGCCCCAGGCGACCTATAGCTGCCAGGCCACACCGACCTGTGGCGGGCCGCCCGAGCTCTTCCAGTTCGAGACCGGCCCTCTGCCTGACGACCTGCCCCGTGTGGCGATCCAGCCCCTTCTTCCGGGCAACCTGTCGGGCACCTACACCCTGTTCACCCACACCCTCGACTGCACCGAGGACTACACCAACCGCCTGGTGGTGGTGGATCCAGAGGGGCAGATCCGCTGGTACTGGGAGCACCCCTACCTGGACGCGTCGTCCAGCGCGGACATCGAGGCCGAGGTGCTCGACGACGGCACCATCATCGTGGCGGGTGGCGAGCACAAGGACGGGGCACCCCTGATCATCGACGCCGACGGCACCATCGTCTACGAGGCCGACTACGCCAACCTGGGCGACCACCTGTACCACCACGACATCCAGTGGCAGGACGGCCAGTACCTGGGGCTGGTCGAGGTCGATGGCGACGAGGACATCGAGTACTTCGGCTTCGTGCGCGTGGACCCCACCACGGACACGGTCTCGTGGGAGTGGGACAACCGCGCGGCCCACGCCGCCGGCACCATGCCCACGTCCCAGAACGACGAGAAGGACCCCTACCACGCCAATTCCCTGGCGGGTGTCACCGACGACCTGGGGGCCGGCGTGTACGCGTCGCTGCTCCACGCCAACGTCATTCTGCGCATCGACGAAGCCACCGGCGAACAGAGCTGGGTCCTGGGTCGTCGGGGCGACTTCGAGCTGGTGGACACCGACGGCCTGCCCGCCGACAGCGACGCCTGGTTCAACGGCATGCACGGCATCGACGTCTACGGCGACCGCCTGTGGGTCTACGACAACGGCTGGGACGTGAAGCAGAGCCGAGCGCTGATGTACACCCTGGACACCGACACCATGACGGCCGAGCTGACCTTTGCCTACTCCGAGGCGGGCTGGAGCGAGCCCGTCTGGGGCGACGCCGACGAGCTGGCCAGCGGCAACGTGCTCATCGACATGGGCCACGCCTGGTGCAAGGGCGGCAACGACAGCCACCTGGGCGCCCTGGCCGAGATCGGCGTGCCCGACAAGGAGCCGATCTGGCGACTGGACTTCCTGGACAAGGACGACGCTTCGTACCGAGCCCAGCGGATCGACGGCTGCACGATGTTCGGGTCGAACACCCGCTACTGCCCCTAGAGGTTTTTGGGAATTGGGGGGCTCAGCTCCTTGGCGGCCGCTGGGGGCTGGGCGAGCGGCAACCGGGAACCTGCCAGCGTTCGCGGGGTGGGGACGTGGGGGGTCCTGGGTCGTTCGCGGTTGGCGGCTGCTGGGTGCTCTGATGTTCCCTCGGTGGCGCCGGCGCTAGGTGGCGAGGCCGACTGGGTGGCTGTGGGGAAAGGGGGTCACAGGAGTCACAGGAGTCACAGGAACCGGGAGGAACCGGGGTCAGGAACCTTTTGTTAAGCATTAGCCGAGCGAGCCTGGATCCCCACCAGCAGGAGTTCCGATTCCACGGCATGACTTCGGCTTGGGTTCTCCAGCGAGCCGCGAGCCCTAGACCTAAAAGTCGCAGGCCTCCGCGGCCGCGACGATCTCCGGGTGCCAGTACTCGATCACCTCCACCACGTCGTCGGTGAGCCAACCCCAGCGCTCGCTGTCCATCCAGGGGTCGGACTCGATCCAGGGGGCCATCAGCTCGCGGTGGAGCTCGAGCTCGGGCAGGAAGGTCGCGGGGTCGTAGCGGTCGGCGACCTCGAGGACCACGCCGCAGTACTCGCTCTTCCAGCTGCTGTGCACCAGACGGTCGCCCAGCAGGTTGCGGAAGTCCTCCTTCCAAGACGGGTGCACCCCGGACAGGTCCCAGGTGCCGCCCACGTTGGCGTCGTCCAGGGCCAGGTCCTTGTCCCAGGGCCAGACGATGAACAAGCCCGTGTCGGCCTCCTTGTAGAGCATGAAGTTCTGACCGGCGCCGATGAAGCCGTCGATGTCCGGCAGGACCACATCCAGGGCGATCACCCGCAGGATGTTGTCCACGTCGATCAGCTCGGGAATGCAGGCCTCGAAGTCGGCGTCGCTGGCGGTGTTCGCGCAGTCGATCAGCGGCATCAGATCCAGCTCGATCGCCTCGTCCAGGGTCTCGCCCTTGGGATCGTACTTCTCGATGTAGTCCTCGGGGGTGTCGCCCTCGTCCTCAAAGGTCCCCCGCCCGCCGCAGTAGCCCTCGATCTTGAACAAGGACCCGGTCGGGTCGGCGAAGTGGTTCTTGACGTAGGGCTCGTCGTCGGCCTCCTCGGTCATGGGGTAGAAGCCCATGTAGGTGTCGTTCACCACCAGGTGGGCATAGGCGCTCTTGGGCGCGGGAATGCCGATGTCCCGGGCGATGCGCAGCGCGAGCTGCTCCCGCATCAGGCTGTAGTCGCCTTCGGTGCCCATCAGGTTGATCTTGCGGAACTCCATGAACTCCCGGCCGGACACGTACTCGTTGAAGCTCAGCTTCAGGCCGACCCGCTCGTACTGGGGGTCGTCGATGTCAAGGGCGCTCTGGCCCCGCCAGCGTACACCCACCTGGTCCACGGTCTCCTCGCTCCCGTCGACCGGGTTGACGAACGTCACCGAGCCCTCCAGGTAGAGCCTGGGGTCGCACTCATCGACCGGTGCCAGGTCCCAGAGCGCGGCCTCCCAGTCGTCGACCGGCACGGTCACGCGGAACGTCGGCGGCGCCTCGAGATCCCACAGGGGGTCGTCGGCGGGCTGCGTGTTCACCGGCACGCCGGTGTCCGTGGGCGTGGTGGTGTCTCCGGTGCAGCCCACGGTGCCCAGGCAGAGGGCCAAACAGCCCAGACCAAACCATGCGCGCTTGAACAACGGCGTACTCCTCTCCCCCAGGACGCGCTCAGCATACGCGGCCCGGCGCGGGACCACTGGCAGAATGGGCTGGGGAGAGACGGTTGGTGGATTCCGACAGACCGCTGGGTCACGCTGGGTGGCTCGACCGGCTGCGACAGCTCGCCCAGGCGATTCCCGGAGCAGACCCGGACCTGACGCCCCCCGCAGACGCAGAGCCGGACCTGACGCTGTGGCTGCCCCGGGTCATCCCGCTGCAGATCCAGGCCGATCGCGCCGGGCGTCAGGAACGCGCCCTGGCCCTCGTGGCGCTCTACGAGTCGGGGCTGGACCTGCTCGGGGCTGGACCCGAGGACCCGCGGCACGCCCGGGGGGCGCTGCGGCGCATTCACTGGCTGCGCAGGGCCGGTCGCAGTGCCGAAGCGGTGCGCCTGGGAGAAGGGCTGGTGGCGCGGGCGGAGACCCACGGCTGGCACGCCGCGCTGCCGGAGATCCTGCGCTTCCTGGCCCTCGCTGTCGCCGACGGCCACCACCTGGCCCGCCAGCAGCGCCTCCTGACCCGGGCCAGGCAGCTCGCCCAGGACGCGGGCGACGTGATGACCGAAGGCCACGTGCTGCGCAACCTGGGCAGCGCCTGGCGGCAGCACGGGGACGGCCTGCAGGCCGAGCGGGCGTTTGCCGACGCGCTGGACTGCTACCAGCGGGCCCACGCGGCGCCCCTGGTGCTGGGTCAGCTGCTGCGCCAGCGGGCCGCCCTGTCCTTGGACCGCGGGGACACCGCCGCCACACGCGCTCACCTGGATCAGGCCCGGGCGGCGTTCTCGGACGGGGTCTATGCCCTGGGCGAGGCCGACTGCCTCATCCGGCTGGCGGACCTGGCGGTCGAGGAGCACCGCTGGCGCGACGGCCGCGCCTTGGCCGAACGTGCGCTGGACTTCATGGCCCAAGCGAGCAGCCAGGACGGCCTGAGCCGATGTCACAACTGCCTGGGCGACCTGGCGCGCGGCCAGGGCGAGCTGGACCAGGCCCGCAGCCACTACCAGGAAGCCCTGACCCTGGCCCACCGGATCGGTGCCCCGGCGCTGACCTGGAGTCCCCGGCTGAACCTGGCCCAGCTCGCCCGGGACCAGGGCCGGGACCACGACGCGCGCAGACTGCTGGAGACCGTGCTGGGCGAGCCCGGCGCACCGGAGCAGATCTGCACCGCCGCCCACCTGTTGCTGCTCTCGCCCTGCGCAGGGCTGGGGGATGCAGCGGCCTTCGACGAACACCTGGACCACGGGGTCCGTCTCCACGAGCGGGGCCGCGTCTTTGTCAGCGAGCTGGCACGCTCCGTGCGCGAGGCGGGCACTCGAGCGGCCCAGCACGGCGCCACGGAGCCCCGGTGGCGGACCCGGGCACTCTGGGCCCTGCTCCTGGCCCAAGGGGTCTTCTCCCGACGGGGCGCCACCGCGGACCTGGCAGGGACCCTCACCGAGCTGGAACAGCTTGCGGCCTGCGACGCGCCCTTCCCTCTGGGCCCCTTCGAGCTGTCGCGCCTGCTCGGCGCCGGGGGCATGGGCGAGGTGTGGCGCGGTGTGCACCGCCGCACCCGAGAGCCTGTGGCGGTCAAGGTCATCACCGCGGACCGGGCGCGCAGCGAGCTCGCCCGCGCCGCCTTCCAGGCCGAAGTGCGGGCGATGGCGGGCCTGGACCATGCTCATGTGGCGGTGGTCCTGCACTCCGGGGTGGTGGACGGTGGCGAGGCCGTGGCCTCCCGAGGCCGACTGGCGGCGGGCAGTCCCTACCTGGTCATGGAGCTGGCGCACCACGGCACCCTGGAGCCCCTGTGCGGCCAGCTGGACTGGCCCCAGGTCCGCGCGTGCCTGCTGGCACTGCTCTCGGGCCTCGGCCACGCCCACGCCAGAGGGCTGCTCCACCGGGATCTCAAGCCGGCCAACGTGCTCCGGATCGGGTCGGGCCCCGTGGGGAGCCAGCTGCGCCTGACGGACTTCGGACTGGCCGCGGCGGTCGGCCAGGCGACCCGCCTGACCCGGGTGGTCGCCGGCACCCCCGGGTACATGGCGCCCGAGCAATTCCAGGCCCGGTGGCGAGACCAAGGCCCCTGGACCGATCTGTACGCCCTAGGATGCGTGGCCGTGGAGCTCGTCCAGGGCCGTCCTCCCTTCCTGGGGGACTCGGTCGAGGCACTGCGGATGCAGCACCTGCTGCACGCCGTGCCGCCGCTGACACCCGCCTGCGCCGTGCCGGTGGGCTTCGAGGACTGGGTAGGCACGCTGCTCCAGAAGGAACCGAGTCGGCGCTTTGCGCTGGCGGCCGACGCGGCGGCCGCGCTCAAGAGGCTGGGGCCCCCCACGGTGCCTGCGGTCCGCCCGGTGGGCCCCATGGACACCCACCCGGTCGCCTCCGCGTCCACTCTGGTGGCGTACCTGGTGCCCGAGTCGCCGCGCCGGCCGCCGCGGGTCCAGGCGTCGGGCTCCAGGCCCTCCCGAGCACCGGATCCCCAGCCGGACCTGGAATTGGCGCCCACGGAGCCCTCGCCCAGCCTGGGCGCTGGGCTGAGTCTCTTCGGGCTTCGTCCCCTGCCTCTCTGCCCTGCTCGACCACCACCTCGCCGAACCCGAGCCCCATGGCTGGCGCTTCACCCACGCGGCCCTGAGAGAGTCCTTGCAGCGCCACGCCCAGGAGTCCGGGCGGGCGCGCCAGCACCACGCCGTGCTCGCAGGTGTGCTCGCGTACGTGCCCCGCGCACAGCAAGCCCGAGCCCGGCACGCCCTCGCGGGGGGGCTGCATGGGGTCGCGGTCGAAGCCTTGCTCGCCGCGGCTGCCAGTCTGCGCCTCGACGGGGACTTCGACGCCGCTGCCACGGCCCTGGATCAGGCCCAGGGCGCCCTGGAGGCGCTGGGGGCCCCGGACACCGACGAGCGGGCCTGCGAAGTCGCCATCTTGCGCTGCCGGCTGCAGAGCGACCGGGGCGACTATGGACGCCATGCCCGCCAGGCGGCTCGGGTGGAGCAGCTGGCCCGGGCCGGAGGACACGACCACCTGGTGGCCCGTGCCCTGCGCTTGCAGTCCGTGGCCGCTCGCAACCGGGGCGCCAACGACGAGGCCATCGAGTGCCTGGGGGCTGCGCGCCTGTTGTTCGAGGCCCAGGGCGACGTGGTCGGCCGAATCCGGTGCCACAGCGGCCTGGGGGTGGTGTTTCGCACGGTCGGCCGGCCCGTCGAGGCGTGGGAGGAACTCCAGGCCGCGCTGCACCTCGCCCAGGACCACGGACTCATGGAGCTCCGCGCCTCCACGCTCTACAGCCTCGCGGCGACGGCCCAGCTCAAGGGAGACCTGGAGCTGGCAGAGAAGACCTTTCGGATCTGCGTGGGCGCCAGCGAGGCCGTGGGGGCACAGGCGGGGGTGGCGAGCTGTGTGAATGCTCTAGGCGACCTGGCCCGCCACCGGGGCCAGCACGAAGAGGCCGAGGCTCTGTACCGCCGAGCCATCCGCCTCCACGAGGCCATCGGCTCAGGCAGCGGAGACTTCCCGCGCCTGAACCTGGCGATCCTGCTGCTGCAGCAGGGCCGGGACGAGGAGGCCCTCGCCCTGCTGGACCCCCTGGCCAGGGACCTGGCCCACCGCGGCCGCCGAGGCCTGCTTGGCGTGGTGGAGCTGGCCCGTGCAGTGCCCTGGGTCTCCCGTGCCGGGGGCGGCCGATGGGCCGAGCGCCTGGCGCGGGCACGGGACCTCCTGACCCGGGCCAACCTGGTGGAACCCGACGTGGCGGTGCTGGGCGAGCTGGCAGCGGCCCGCGCCGAGGCACACCCCCTGCGAGCCCGGGAAGCCCTGACCCTGGCGGCCGAGCACTGGCGGGCTCTCGGCCGAGGACGGGACCTGGCCCGGGTCCAGGCCGCCCTGAAGAGCTTGTCAGGCTAGCCCGCCGGGCCCCAGGACCGGGGCCGGACGATGCGGCACGAACAGTGGTCAGTGCCCCACCATTGATCGACTATATGACACGATCAAGATCAGAATTGTTAAGTGTTAACAAAAGGTTCCTGACCCCTGTTTCCGGGCCTTACTCGCCGAGCCAATCCGCCACCCGCTCGGGCCAGTCGGTGATCACGCCGTCCACCCCGAGCTCGCGCACCCGCATCAGGTCGGCCTGCTTGTTGACGGTGTAGGTGAACACCGCCAGGCCCGCCGCGTGGGCGCCGTCGACCAGCGACTGGGTGAGGGCCTGGTGGTTGAAGCCCAGTGCGTCCGCCGCGAGGAGCAGCGCCTGGTCGATGACCCCCGGGTCGTAGATCCGGGGCGAGCCGGAGCGACTGGCCAACAGCAGGCTGGGCACGTCTGGCAGCACCACCCCGGCCTGGCCCACCGCGTCGGCGTCAAAGGAGAAGATCACGACCTGGTCGCGCATGGCCCGGGCGTCGAGCTGCTCAGCGATGGCCGCGACGATGCCGTCTCCGGCCTTGATCTCCACACACAGCACCGCGGCGTCACGGGTCAGGTCCAGGAGCTCGCCCAGGGTGGGCACGCCCTCGCCGGCAAAACCCGGGTCGAACCAGCTACCCGCGTCGAGGGACCGCAGCTGGGCCAGGGTGTGGTCGGCCACCGCGCCCGTGCCGTCTGTGGTCCGGTCCAGGGTGCGGTCGTGTAGAGCGACCACGTGGCCGTCGGCGGTCAGGAACACGTCTGTCTCGGCGGCCCGGGCCCCTTGCGCCAGGGCCAGACGGTAAGCGGCCAAGGTGTTCTCGGGGGCCTGACCGCTGGCGCCCCGATGGGCCACCACGAGCGGTCGGTCCGGGTGGCGCCGCACCAGCGCCCAGGCGGGACTCTCGGGCATCGCAGGACCGGGGACCAGAGGGGGGTGCGCCCCCGAGCACGCCAGGAGCAACCACGGGATCACCGGGCGCTCAGCGCTTGCGGGCGCGCTTGAAGGACCAAGTGAAGGAGAAGCGGGACACCACCGTGCCATCGGGCATGGTCCCGACCACGGGGATCTCGATCTTCACGGCGTCGCCGGAGCGGTGCGCCTCTTCGACGGCGGCGGTCAGCCGGCCGACCTGGTCACAGGCGAAGGTCACGGTGTCGACGCCCTGGGCGAGGAACTCCGAGGTCATGCCGGTGATGAGCGAGCGCACCGGGGGGTCCGCCGCGCGACAGGCCACTAGGGCCGGTGCACCGGTGCTCATCTCGGCCGCCATGGCCTGGACCGCGAAGTACATCGACCCGAAGGGGTTCTTGTTGCGCCAGCGGTGAGGCACGGTGACCGTGCAGCGCTCGGCGTCCAGAGTCCGGATGCGCAGTCCCGCCGCGACGCCCATGGGCAGCTTGGCGAGCATGAAGAGCGGCAACAACAGCGGGTTCTTCATCTGGGAGCGCAGCCGGTCGGCCGCAGGGGCCGTGGCCAGGGACAGGTTCGAGGTCGCTTCCATGGCCCCAACCTATCCGACCGACGCCCCCCAAGGCGCACAAGGCCACGAATGGCCCCGGTCCGCGGTAGACTTCGCGAGATCCGGCCCCGAGATCAAACCTGCAAGATCTCCACGACCTCCAGCTCCTGCTGGCCAACCACGACGACGGCCTGCCCACGCTCGCCGATGGGCTGCCCGGAGACGCGGTCAAGGAAGCCCCTCCGCCGCGGGATCGCAAGGACGACACCGGCACCCTGGGCGCCCACGATGCCCACCCCAACGACCTGGCCAGGCAGCGCTGGGGCGTGGTGGTGCCCGAAGGCCCCGCCGGGGAGCCGCTGCTCGACGCCCTCGGCCCGCTCATCGCGCTGCGGGAGGAGCAACAGGGCGCGGCCGCCCAGGTCTACCGGGTGCCCCCGGAGATGAGCGAGCACGACGCCCGCACCTGGATGCGCAAGACGTGGGCTCCGCTGGGCACCCCGACGTCCGAGGTGCCGTGGTACCTGCTGTTCGCCGGCGACCTGGACCGGGTGCCCCTGGTCCTGCAGAACACTCTGGCCAGCCAGGCGTGGGTCGGCCGCCTGGCGGCAGACCGTGCCGACGACGCCGCCGCCTATGCCGCCAAGGTGGTCGCAGCGGAGCAGGGCACGCGACAGCGGGCCGCCCGCGCCATCTTCCACACCGTGCACGACCACACCGAAGCCGTGCGCACCGGCCACGCCGGCCTGGTCGAGCCGCTGGTGACGGCTGGACTCGCAGACGGGCGCCTGGGCGTGCAAGAGGTGATCCGCTCGGGGGACCTGGACGAGCCCAACCCCGACGAGCTGCTCGACGTGGCCAGCGGCGCCCACGGTGACGTGCTGTTCACCCTGAGCCACGGACGGGGCCCGCCCCGGCGGGGATGGGCCAGCGACGCCGATCAGCGCCAGCTCCAGGGTGCGCTGAGCTTCGGCCGCGAGGAGCCTCTGACCGGGGACGACGTCGCGGGGCGGCCCTTCGTGCCCGGCGGGCTGTGGTTCATGCTGGCCTGCTTCGGGGCCGGGACCCCAGACAGCAGCGCCTATGCCCACTGGCTCAAGAAGCTCCAGGCGCACAGCGCGTGGCGGGGCCGGCTGTCCACGGTGCTCGGCGCCCTGCCCGAGCTGGGCGCTGGCTTCGTGGCCTCGCTGCCCAAGGCCGCGCTGGCCAACCCCCAGGGTCCCCTGGCGGTCTTGGGACACCTGGACCTGGCGTGGAGCTACAGCTTCCTGGGCCCTTCGGGCACGTCCCACGTCGCCCGCTTCGAGGAGACCCTCCGTGCCGCCGCGTCGGGCAGCCGCGCAGGGGTGGCGCTGGGCGCCCTGCACCGGGCCTTCACCGAGATCAACCGCGAGCTCACCGACGACTACGACCTGGAGGCCCGGGCCGAAGCCGCCGGTCGGGACGCCCGGGTCGACCCGGTCCGTCGAGCCCAGCTGTGGATGGCCCGCCAGGACCTGGGCGGCTGGGTGTTGCTGGGGGACCCCGCGGTCCGGCTGTCTCCGCCGAACCCACAGCCGATCGCCCAGGACCTGGGCGCCCCGCCGTCTCTCGGTGCACCGCCGTCTCTCGGTGCACCGCCGTCTCTCGGTGCGCCGCCGTCTCTCGGTGCACCGCCGTCTCTCGGTGCCCCGCCGGACCTGGGCCCACCGCCCTCCCTGGGCGCGCCGCCCTCCCTCGGAGCCCCGCCCGCCCTCGGAGCGCCGACCCCGCTGGGCGCTGCCCCGGCCCCCCTCGTGGGCGCCCCACCCTCGCTCCGCACTCTGGCGGTCGGCGCACCCCCGCCCGCCCTTGGAGCCCCGCCCAGCCTGGGCGCCCCGCCGACCCCCTCGCCCGAGCTGGTCATCGACACCTTGCCGGAGCCCATCGCCGCAGCCCTTGCACAGCGCATCGCCAGCGGAGAGTCGGTGACCCTGACCACTGAGCTCGACCCGGCCACCGGCGCCCCCGCTCGCCACATCCTGCGCCTGGGCC
>Ga0209992_10004389_pt1 | contig 11122 bp, 7 predicted proteins | sample 2SBtaG_2_FD_182564 | JGI IMG/M metagenome (GOLD analysis project Ga0209992, IMG submission 182564) | Deep subsurface microbial communities from Kolumbo volcano to uncover new lineages of life (NeLLi) - 2SBTROV12_ACTIVE470 metaG (SPAdes)... | ecosystem: Environmental > Aquatic > Marine > Volcanic... | reverse complement strand
CCGTTGGGCGGATCGTATTCTTGTGACGCCTGCAACAGCTGATTTTATTGCCAAAATTCGTATAGGAATCGCGGATGATCTGCTATCTACTTTGTGCTTGGCGGCCAATGCACCCATCATGCTTGCGCCTGCGATGAACCAGGCCATGTGGCATAATCCGGCTAATCAGGATAATATCGAAACGCTTGAGCAGCGTGGGATTACCCTCCTAGGCCCGGATGAGGGCATGCAAGCGTGTGGAGAAACAGGCTTTGGCCGTATGCAGGAACCAGAAGAAATTTGTGTCGTGTTACAGAATACATTCTCACCTCAAATACTTGAGGGGTGTTCGGTTCTTATCAGCGCAGGCCCCACGCGCGAGGCAATTGATCCTGTGCGATACATAAGCAACCGCAGTTCCGGGAAAATGGGTTTTGCCCTTGTGGATGCGGCGTTGGAAGCTGGTGCCCGAGTTACGTTAGTCAGTGGTCCCGTGGCGCTGGATTTGCCGATGGCCGATGAAGTTGTACAAGTAGAATGCGCCCAGGATATGTTTGAAGCTGTACTTGAACGCGCCAGGTCCCATGACATATACATTGGTGCCGCAGCAGTAGCTGATTACTCGCCGGCCAATTTTCTATCTAAAAAACTGAAAAAGCAGGAAGATGAGACCGTACTAACCTTAAAGAAAACTCCCGACATCTTAACAGCTGTCGCTTCACTGGAAGATAAACCTTTTGTTGTTGGTTTCGCTGCGGAAACCCATGATTTAGAGCAATTCGCAAAAGCAAAGCTTAAAAATAAAGGCTTGGATGTGATTGCAGCGAATTGGGTTGGTCAGCGGGAAGGTGGTTTTGAAGACGACCGTAATGCCCTAACGGTGTTTTGGAATGGCGGTACTCATCGGTTGGAGATGGCTTCCAAACAAATCCTAGCAAAACGCTTATTAGAGCTCATAGTGGAACGCTACCATGAACAAAGTTCAACTAAAAATTCTTGATTCTCGCTTAGGAAAGGAATTTCCACTACCCGATTATGCAACATCGGGTTCAGCGGGATTGGATTTACGCGCCTGCTTGGATGGAACATTAATCCTTCAGCCAGGAAAAACAGAATTGATTCCGACTGGCTTCGCGATTCATATTGCTGACGAAAGTGTAGCGGCAGTTATCATTCCCCGTTCAGGTTTAGGTCACAAGCATGGGATTGTTCTGGGTAATCTGGTCGGATTGATCGACTCCGACTATCAGGGGCAGGTTTTTATCTCCTGCTGGAACCGGGGGCAAAACCCTTTCAAAATTGAAGTGGGTGAGAGGATTGCCCAAATGGTTTTTGTACCGGTAATCCAAGCGGAATTTGAAACGGTTGATGAGTTTAAGGTCAGCCCTCGTGGAGCAGGTGGATTCGGTCACACAGGCCGCGGCTAAAATATCGAGTACCTCAATACATAAAAAAATCTAGAATATAGAAGAGGGTATACGGTTGAGAACTAGGCAAATAAATGTAGATATCTTTCAAGCTTGTTTTATGCGGTTATCTATTTTTTAGGCCTTGAGGTACGAGTAGTTTCGAAACACCATGAGTTTAAAAACAATACTGACTATTCTGTCTACGACGACAGCTGCCGTTATTTTTCTGGTTGGCAGTTTACTTTATTGGAATATCTCCGAACGTATGGAAAATGCTGCGCAAGGTAGTTCTCAAGCTATTGCTGAAAGTGTTGCGTCCATAGTTAGAGATGACTTAAAGCGAAAAATTAAAACAGTTAATGAGATTGGAGTCGATTTACTGTCTCGGACTTCGAACAATTTTAAGGACCTTGGCCAATTACAGATGTTGGCAGAGAATACATCCCAAATTTTGCCAGGCCTTTTGAAGGTGCGCGTTCTACCTGTAAATATTGAAGAACCGGATCAAACGTCAAAACCACATATGGGATTCGCTGATTTGGTTATGGTAAAAAGTGCTAATGATTCTGACCCAATGCCTGCTTTTCACGGTTTCGGAACCCCTCATGCTCATTTGGCAATAGCCAGGAAGATTATGGAGGATGAGCGGGTGATTGGTATTTTATTGGCAAGTTACTCGGCGAATGAGTTGGAAGGACTTATCTCGGGAATTGAAGCCCATGGTGGTGCGTTTGAACTTGTTCAAGGTAGGCTTAGCATTGGGTTTAGTGGTGAGAAAAATTTTAAAGGCAGCCCTCCAGCAGGTTCTGTTGATATTGGGTATTCCGATTGGAAAATAAGGTATTGGGCGCCTACCAATATGGGATTTGGGGCACCATTGTTTTATGCGATGATTGTAGGAGTGATATTGCTACTGACAATACTGCATAATTATGGTTTTCGGTGGATCATAAGGTCTATTAAACACGACCAAAAAAGCATTGTTAAAGTAGTCAATGATCTAATTTCAGGGAAAGCGCATGGAGCTTACCCGATGAAAATTAGGGAATTAGAGTATGTAATCACTATGCTCTCGCAACTGAAGCAGCTAAAGTTGAAGGATATTCTGGCGATTACTAAGGGTGGTGAAAAAAAACCGGATGGGGTGAACAATAAAGGTTCTAATTCCAGTTCGAGCGTGTCGAATACGAATGCACGTGCAAAAGCCAAAATCAAAGGTAATCCGGCGCTATCAAAGCAGATATTTCGTGCCTACGATATCCGCGGTGTGGTTGGGCAATCGTTCACAGCTAATGTGGTAAAAGATATTGGACGTGCATTAGGCAGTGAAGTTGAAAAAGGTGGGGAGAAAACCGTTATCATTGCTTATGATGGGCGTCTGTCTAGTCCAGAGCTTTGCGAAGCGTTGGCGAAAGGGTTGCAGGAAAGTGGCCGGAATGTAATCAACATAGGGTTGGTGCCCACCCCTGTATTGTATTTTGCGACCCATTTCTTGGAAAGCAATAGCGGGATTATGGTCACAGGCAGTCATAATCCCAAGAAATACAATGGCTTGAAAATGGTTGTCAACGGTGAAACCCTTGCCGGTGAACGGATCGAAGGACTGTACCAAAGGATCAAATGTAGAGATTTTGTTAGCGGCAATGGAGGGTTTGAAACACGTGATTTAGTGTCCGAATACATGGGAATCATTGTCGATGACATTCAAATCGATCGACGTATGAAAATAGTTGTGGATTGCGGTAATGGAGTGGCCGGTAATTTGGCGCCACAATTGTTGCGGTCGATCGGGTGTGATGTTGTCGAGCTTTTATGCGAGATTGATGGGAACTTTCCAAATCATCATCCGGATCCTAGCAAGCCTGAAAATCTCAAGTTGCTTATGCAAACGGTTCGAAAGGAAAAAGCCGATCTTGGGATTGCCTTTGATGGAGATGGAGATCGCCTTGGCGTGGTAGATGGCGAAGGCAATATTATTTGGTCTGATCGACTCATGATGTTGTTTGCCGCCGAAGTGCTATCGAGGCATCCTGGTGCTGATATCATCTACGATGTGAAATGTACTAGAGACTTAGCCAGTGAAATCGTCAAATATGGCGGGCGACCTGTCATGTGGAAAACAGGGCATTCGCTAATCAAAGCAAAAATTCAAGAGTCTGGTGCTCAACTGGCGGGTGAAATGAGTGGACATATTTTTTTCAAAGACCGTTGGTTTGGTTTTGACGATGCCCTCTATGCAGCGGCGCGATTGCTTGAAATTCTTTCCGTAGATTCTCGATCACCTACCGAGGTATTTGCCGATTTACCCAACAGTATCAATACCCCGGAAATCAATGTTGTATTAAAGGAAGGTGAAAATTTTGCTATTATCGATAAATTGCTTTCCCGTGCGGATTTTGAAGATGCCAGAGTAACAACCATTGATGGATTGCGGGTTGATTTTCCCCATGGTTGGGGTTTAGTGAGAGCGTCTAATACAACACCATCGTTGGTGTTTCGTTTCGAGGCGGACAATGAACAAGCATTAGACGAAATTCAGGGCAAGTTTAAAAAGAGTCTGTTGGACGTAGAACCTAAGATGTCTTTGCCGTTCTAGCAGGACAAAATCTTAGTTCGGTTTCTTAAATTTTAATGTCATGCGATCACTTTCACCGATGGTCAGGTATTTATCCTGATCTTGTTCTTTTAATCGCAGTGACGGAGGGAGTGTCCACACGCCTTTTGGGTGGTCTTTCAAGTCCTTAGGGTTTGCGTTTATTTCTGATTTTGCTATAAAAATAAATCCAGCCTGCCGAGCGAGATCGACAACATAATCTTCCCGTACGTACCCTGATTTTGCCTTCGGATCTTGTGCTCGGGTAGTAGGAGCTCTATGCTCTACCACACCCAGAATACCGCCCGGTTTTAGTGTGTCAAACATCGCTTTGATAACAGTTAACGCTTGGTCGTTTCTCATCCAATTGTGAACATTGCGAAAGGTTAAAACCAAATCAGCCGATTCGGGAGGTGCAATGGTTACAAGGGAAGGCGGTTGCAAAATGGTGACACGTATATTTCCGTATAGGTCAGAATTAGCTTTGGTTTTTTCAGCAAACTTTCGGTAGCTTTTTTTAAAATACGCAACTTCGGAATTAGGGTTGAAATGTGCGGTGTAGAGGTTTCCTTTTTGAAATAAGACCGGCGCGAGGATCTCGGTATACCATCCGGCTCCTCCTGGCCAAATTTCAACAACCGTCATGTCACTTTTTAAACCGAAAAAGTCTAGAGTTTCTGCGGGATGTCGATAAACATCCCGGGCTTTATGGATTTCTGAACGATGATCGCCGACCAGTGATTGCTGAATCAACCTTTTGGTATCGGCAGCCATTGCAGGTTGAAAAAAATGCCAACAGGCAATAATTAACACATAAAAATTGAGTCGTTTTTTATTCATAAATGCTTTGTGGAATTTGCGTGGAGGCTGCTTGGATAGCTCACTAGAGTTTATTAGTGTTCCAAAACTGGCCTAGAGACAAGATAGCCAGGAGGATAAAAGCAACTAAGGTCCAACTTGGGATGCTTAACCCCAAGAAAGTCCATAGTACTTCGGCGCATTCACCCGTGCCGTTCAACAAAAGTTTAATTGTTTTGCTAATCGGAAAATTGTTGAAGACATATTCAAGCCCCGGTCCACAACTTGGAACCTCATCGGGTGGCAAATTCTGGAGCCACACATGGCGTCCGGCAATCGCGGCACCCAGCGCAGAAGTTGAAAAGCCCAATAATGCATAAATTTGAATGCCACGGGCTTTTGGGTTATGAATTACGGCGCTGAGTAGGGTCATGCAAACGAGCAACACCACGACGCGTTGAGAAATACAAAGCGGACAAGGTTCCAATTCCTGTGCAAGTTGAAAATAGGCTGCACCCAATAAAAGAAATGCACAAAAAACGAAGCCAATAAGAAAATAACCACGGGCTCTAAGTTCCATATTTCTCCAAATTGTTTCAAAAATAAATAATTAGATTGCTTCTATTTCGTTCTTAAAACTAGGGAAATAAAGGGCTTTTTACACTGTAAATGGAGCTTGGTTACTTCATGACTTGGCATGGGTTTCCCCGCCACGGCCTGTTCATAATGCACAAGGCATTTGTGATGCTCCGCTATGAAACAAATTAGGGGTGAGATAAACTCACAAAATATGTGCTGCAATCAGTTCAGAAGCATGATGATCTGCTCTTGAGGGCAATGGCATTTGTGAGTCGTTTATCCAAGCGCTGATATCTTTCCATAGAGTCTCTGCGTGGAGGTCTCGCAAGAGCATATGATAACCTTCTTTGTAAATGGCGACACGATGACTTGTTTTTCGCTTTTCGGGTAGACGCTGGAGCATCATTCTGGTTGCATTTCGTGGGATAATTTCGTCGCGTTCACCGTAAAGAAATAATGACGTTGTTTGTAATCTAGAAGCTTTTTCCAATGCCTGATCCATTAGATTTGCCAGTCCATAAACGGCGTCGATTCGTGTTTCTTTAATGACTAAAGGATCCTGGCTTAGGGCTCGCAACATTTCATAATTATCGGAAGGTTTTTTATTCAGACCTTTTCCAGTGACGCTTATCCAGGGAAAAGTGTGGGCGCTAAGTGAAAGGACAACGCGTTGATACCAAGGCATTGTTTCTCTTCCCCAAACAGCGGGTGCGGTAAATACGATACCATCTACATTAGGCGGCCTATCACTATTCATTGCGACCATCGCAACGGCTCCGCCCATACTCTCCCCTATCAGGTAAACCGGTAGTTTGGGATGTTTTTTGTGGATGAGTCGGGTAATTTGTTCTAGATCGCCAGTGTAGGCATCCACGCCAGCCCAAAGCCCACGATTGGGCGTATTGCCAAAACCACGTTGATCATACGCATAGGAGACGATTCCTTGGGTCTTTAGGAATTGTCCGGGGGCATCAAAGAAATTGCTATAGTCATTGAATCCGTGTAATGCGACAATAATAGCCTTAATATCTTTGTTGTCAGGTGCCCAAACTCGAAAAGGAAGATGTATTCCGTCTTCCATGACAAAATGCTTATCGACTAATGTAGCTTTCTGTATGGGGTTACCTGGTGGAGAAACTAAAGGTGCACAAGCAGAAACCCAGGTAAGGACGGAACAAAGAATCCCAATTACCACGACTTTCCTTCTAGATGTAGGTGGAAGGTGCGTTAAGGATAACTTGATGTGAGCGTTTGTGAGCTTTTGAAAAGATGTACTCCAATGCGTTTTTAGCATAGCCATTGACATTTGTGTAATCTTGTGAATTGCTTAAATATTAGGTTAAATTTGCCAAAACGCAACAAAAGGGCGCCTTGTTCTGGTTGATGGAATGTGTCATAAAGTCATGTTATTTATGGTATAATTTAGCATTTTACTGCTTATTTTCTTGGATTAAATGATCGTCATACTTCATCCGGATATTGATAAAAACTCTGTTCAGTACCAGGAATTGATAACATTTCTGGCCGGACTTCAGAGCATAACATATCGTATACACGATGTTACAGGTTCAGAGCAGATGCTAACCGAAGTGTATCTAATTGGTGATACCAATTATCTGAATACCGTCGATATTGAGGCTTTTCCTTGTGTTGATCGGGTAGTTCGTATTTCCCGCGAATATCGAATACTTGGACGCCACAAGAACGATTTTCGTTCCCATCGATTCCAATATAATGGGGTCACATTTAGCCAGGACAACCTCAATGTGTTTGCTGGGTTATGCGCGGTTAGTACACCCAAACACGTCGAGCAAATGATGAAAGTGTTGAATGAGCACGATCAGGTTTGTACACGTATGGGGATATACAAACCACGGACTAATCCCTATTCCTTTCAAGGATTTGGGAAGCAGTCTCTGCCTTATGTATTCGAATTGGCTGGCAAATACGGTATCCAAGTGATCGCCATGGAGATTACCCACGAAAAACATATCGAAGAAATTAACGATACGTTGGAGTCGACGGGCCATCCGACGGGCGTTATGCTACAGATTGGGACGCGAAATACCCAAAATTTCGAACTACTCAAGGCTGTTGGAAGACAGAAGGAGATGCCCATCCTAATCAAACGAGGCTTTGGGATTGCCCTGGAGGAATCGCTCAATGCGGCCGAGTATCTGGCGAGTGAAGGAAATCGCAATGTTGTTTTTTGCCTTCGAGGGATGAAAACCAATATGGGTGATCCGCATCGAAATTTGGTAGATTTTTCCCATGTGCCGGTGGTCAAACGGTTGACCCATATGCCAGTGTGTATCGATCCATCCCATGCGGTGGGCTCTCGTGAAGCAAATATCGATGGCATATCAGACATCTCCCACGCTGCAGTCCAGGGTATTATTGCCGGTGCAAATATGGTTCTCGCGGATTTTCACCCTGAACCTGCTGAAGCGCTTGTGGACGGTCCGCAGGCTTTGCACACTCGAGAGCTTACGGTGTTTCTGCAGGACCTCGCGATTGCGCGGGAAGCTTACGAGAAACGCAAGAAACTCTATTCAGACACTGTCTAAATCCTACCGGGCTCACTGCCCAAATTAATTTTTGAAGGACTGTTTAAGGAACCTGTTCGGGTTTTAACAGTATTTTCGCCCGTGTGTGGCGTATTTCCCCATTTATACCGTGTTTTAAAGACTTCGCACTCGGCAAAGCGAGTTTTACCTTTAATACCGACTAATCCAGCATTGGTTAATAATCAAAGCCTGACCCATGCACTCTTTATGTGCATAAAATATAATGTGTAAAATATATGTGACATTCGCTCGCGGATACAACCCAAAAAATTTAACTTGTTGTTAACTAAGTAAAAACCATGTTGTCCATGCCAAAAGCAGGAACGTTAGTCACAAACAAACCTTAAATATATCGAGAATATTTACATTTAGCGACAGAATCATTGAGGAGGACTTTTAAGAATACCCCTAATATTGTGAAAAGTAGACGGTTTTAAGAGTTGGTAAGAATATTGCCTTTATTAAGTGCCAAGGAAATTGACACGTTGCCAGCTTTTTTCCGAACAGCCACCAAGGATTCGGCGAAAAGCCGAACCTATCATACTCCCGAATATTCTTATACCAAAATAGGAGCTTATACAAATGATAAGAGTAAATGGACTATTCATACAACAATATTGGAGTTTCTTATGAAAAATAAACCACAAAAACGTTCGAGGTTCATGACCCGAGCATTGACAGGGACTAGTACGGCGCTGGCCATATGCTTTAGCTATGGTGTCAGTTACGCGCAAGTAGTAGAGCCTCTAGAGCCCCTTCCCTCAAGCCTCGCAAGTTCAAACTTTCGCTTAGATGACGGTACGCTCGTTCCTGCGATCGTCACCGAGTCTGATGGCACAAGACATACTTCGTTGTCCCCTGATTTGGATAAATTTCTTAAAAAGAATCCCGATGGCAGCTTGAAGTGGAAAGAAGCCGTGAAACTGGGTAAAGCACTGTTCTGGGATACGCAGGTGGGTAGTGACGGCCAAGCGTGCGCCAGTTGCCATTTCCATGTTGGCGCCGATAACCGTGTTCGGAACCAAATAAATCCAGGACAACGCGCAGTTCCAGCGGATAACTCCTTTGCTACGTTGAACACGGGCGGAGGCGGTGCTGATTACACGCTAAAGCAAGGAGACTTCCCCTTTTATCTTCTGAACGATCCTGAAGATAGAAATTCTGGTCTGGTAAATCCTGAGATCAACGACGTGGTTTCATCCCAGGGCGTATTTAACTCTGCAGTTACTGGTTCTGGCCCGTTGACGACTAATGTAGTTGCGATAAATGGGGGAATTGAGGGAAAGGTCAGACGGGATGAGTGCGATATAGTACCTAGTGCTGTTTTCCACAATTCATCCTATGAAACGGTTCGTAATGTTGAGCCACGGAACACACCGACAATCTTAAATTCCTCGCTTAACTTCGACAATTTCTGGGATGGCCGAGCTAAGTGGACTTTTAATAATGAGGTCATCGGTCGCAGAGTCGAGTCACCCATCTACGTGGGCAGCACTCCAGGTTCGTCAGAAACTAATCCGGTAGCTATGAAGGATATTTCTGATAGTGATGCGCATCCTGGAAGTGATGCGAGTCAAGCTGTTGGGCCTCCTCGGAGTGATTTTGAGATGTCTTGTGCGGGTCGTTCGTTTGATCAAATAGGGAACAAAATGCTCCCGTTGAGACCCTTGGCATTGCAGAAAATTGATGCTACGGATTCGGTTTTCGGTGGTATGATCCATAGTAGTGGGAAAGGTCTTACGGGTGGTGGTTTTAGCACATACAAGAGTGCCATTAAAAAGGTCTTCAAAAAGAAATATTGGGGTGATACTACACCGTTTGCTGATGGATATACCCAAATGGAAAAGAACTTCATTCTGTTCTTTGGGCTTTCGGTCATGATCTATGAATCCACACAGGTTACCGACGATACTCCTTTTGATCGATGGGCCGATGCGGGACACCCGGAAGCTGGCGTTCCAGGATTTGGTGCGGATGAAATTGCCGGGATCAAACTCTTCCAGGGCAAGGGTAAATGTATTAATTGCCATGCCACTGCGATGTTCACCAAGGCTTCTGTCCTCCATTTAGGTTCTGAGAACGAAGAAGAAGGGCTGGTGGAAAGAATGCGGATGAATGATGGCGGCATTGCTCTCTACGACAACGGGTTCTACAACATTGGAACCACCCGTACGGAATGGGATCTTGGTCGAGGTGTAGAAGAAGCCGGTCAGGAACTGTCCTTTACTTCGCAATACGTTCAAATGTTGTTAGGGATAGACGTTGCGGATCCATTTGAAGTTGATGTCTGTAGTTTCGAACTTCCATGGACCCTAGATGACATTGAAAATGAGTTTCCAGCTGCTTTCGCTGCGGGCAACTTTACCGAAATAGACTGTGTGGATCATGAGACAGGAGTTATCACTAAGGCTTATGAGCCTAAGATACCTTTGAACCAAGCTATGATTGACGAAATCAAAGCAATCCGGCAAGCTGTTAATGGAGCGATGAAGGTACCTTCAATTCGGATGGTAGAACTCACCGGTCCGTATTGGCATCATGGTGGGGTACGAACTCTCGCCGAAGTGGTCCAGTTCTATGACCGTGGTGGGAACTACTCCAACGAAGAGCGTGACCCTGATATCACGGTTTTGGGACTATCCGAAGAAGAGGAAGCGCAGATCGTGAAATTCATGGAAGCGTTGACGGATGAAAGGGCCAAACAAAATATGGCTCCATTCGACAATCCGGAGTTATGGGTTCCACATGGCGGATCCGATCAATTGGGTGGGTTCAAAAGAATCCCAGCCGTTGGTGCCGGTGGACGTCCTGCTGCTGGCTTGCCACCTTGGAGACCTTTCTTGGCCGACGAGGGTGACATTGATGGGAATGGGGTTGTAGATATTTATGATATTCAATACATCCTCACTGCCATATACTCTGGGCAATTAACCACCGATATTCTGTTGGATTATCGTGATGATAATGGCGATGGTAATATTGATTATACCGACGTCTTTTCTGTCTACGCTAAGTGTGGCAATCCCGGTTGTGCTCCACTGTAAACACGATATCAAAATGAAGGAAAGGTGGCGTTCAGCAATCTTTTCCTCCTTCCCAAAAACCATACGGTTGGGTAAGCGATCTATAAACCCCACCTAGTTTCGGGGGTGTTTCGGTGCGAAGATCACCTCGTATTGTTCAAACGAGGCAATCCA
>Ga0209992_10004388_pt1 | contig 11123 bp, 15 predicted proteins | sample 2SBtaG_2_FD_182564 | JGI IMG/M metagenome (GOLD analysis project Ga0209992, IMG submission 182564) | Deep subsurface microbial communities from Kolumbo volcano to uncover new lineages of life (NeLLi) - 2SBTROV12_ACTIVE470 metaG (SPAdes)... | ecosystem: Environmental > Aquatic > Marine >... | reverse complement strand
GTTGCTTTTAATACATACCAATCTGTCGGTGTTAATAAACCACTAGCTTGACTTTTTATAATTTGTTTTTTTTGAGATTTTAAACCTTTTGTAACAACTTGATTTCCATCTGCATCAAGCATAGGAGAGCCATCATCATTTGTTTCGTTTCTATCTTCTAATAGTTTTGGTGTTGCAGTTCCATAACTTGCAGTAACTTGTCCATCTGCATAGTCAAAAGATTGATTTGTATTATTGTAATATTCTTCTTCTTTTTTATTTGAATTATCAAAGACTATTTCGTAAATTCCAATGGCTTCTCTTTCTTCGTTTGTCCATCTAAAAGAAAATATATTTCTTGAATAACGAGTATCTCCAATAACTAAACCTTTTGGATTATTTATTATTTTTGTAATTGCGTTATCTTCTACTAAAGCCCACATATTTTAACTTTCACTTAAATTTAATGTTCTACCAACCTCTTGCCATACTGCACCATTATATCTGAATACAAAAATGTCTGTCTTTGCATCTGTATCAGTAGTAGTTGGCTCTGTACTTGCCGCAAATTCAAAAACAGTATTCCATCCAATAGTGTGGCTACCATTATAATTAATTTCTAAACAAATAAAAGCACCCTCTACTGCATTACTTGGAGCAGAAAAAGTCGTGTTTTCTGTTGTTACATGATACGCATTTGATTTAGCTTGAGCATCCCAAGCTACCGCATTTGAAGATGAAGTAATTGCTTGTTGAGGAACATAAGCCATATCATTAAATTTAATTGCTCCTGTGCCATTTGTTGTCAGGTCTATTGCTCCATTTGCTCCATCAGTTATTGTAATGTTTCCTGAGTTTGTTCCTTTATTTGTGTCTAAAACTAAATCGTATGTACCACTTGTTGTTAAAGTAGCGGCCGCACCACCTGACCCTATAATTGTTTCTCCAGAGCCTTTTGGTTTAATATGTAAATCAACATTTGTTTCTCCACTTGCTCCTAGAATAGGTGGATTGCCTGTTGCCGCATTTGTAACTTCTAATTCATTAACTGCTGAAGCAGTTGTTTGAAATATAATTTGTTCAAGACCATTTTCATCTCCAATAAAATGAGCATCGTCTATTAAAATATTGTGTGAGTTAGTATCTAAATTTCCACCAAGTTGTGGAGAAGTATCATTAACTAATTCTGTTGTAACTGATGAGTCTATAAAATCTACTGTGTTTGCAGAAGTATTAATATTAAATAAAGTTATGGAGTCTGACCCATCGTAATATTTAACAGTATGTGTTCCAGCCGAACTAGAATCTACCCACATACTCCCAGCCGCTAAACTTGCTGGTGCTGAAGTCGCTAAATTAGTCGTGTTAATTGCACCTAATATATTATTAAGTTCAGTACGAAACGCACTAAACCCTTGATTTGCTAAACTGTAATCTGAAACTGAACTCATATTTATTTACCTATACTCCTATTTTTACATTATTACAATTAAGATTTCAAACCATATCCTTTGGCTACATAGTCAAAAGTTCTATTTTGAGCAGAAGCAGAACTATTGTAAAATGTTATTGTAAATCCTGTTTTTGTTTTGCTCGTAATTGCATAGTAATCTCCTGTCGCCATATTCTGAGCCGCAATACCAATTGCTGGAGAAGCATAAAAAGCATTTGCATAAGTTATTGCTTTTGCTCCAGCACCACTAGCAACATCTTCTTCACTTTCTAATCTTTTTTCCATTACTAATTTAATTTGCATTTTAGTAACTTCAGGTCTTGCTTTATTATCTCCACTTGATAATTTCAACCTAAATTTAAAATATCTTCCTTTAATAGTAGATTGTTGAGATATGTCTTGATAAGTAGTTATAGCATCTAAAGAACTTGTGCTAGAGCCAACTTGTAAAAAGGCATCGCATTGAGAGCCAGAACTACCATCAAAAGGTGCTGGTGCGTCATCAAATAAACTAGCACCTCTACCACTATCAAATAAATCGTATAAATCGTTTGCTATCATATCAACAGTTGCCTGAAAAGTTGCATCATAATTGGCATCTAAAGATAATGTATTCGAGCCAATATAAAATCCTGATGATTCTATATTTGCATTGTAGTAAGTTGGATTTGAAGTTGTGTCTGTTCCACCTAAGTCAAAATCTCCCTCTGCTGAATCAAAATTTCCTACTGTTGAATCAAATAAAGTTATTGTGTCTAATGTTGCTATTTGTGCATTATCTGAGTTTGTTCCTTTAACGCAATCTCCATCAAAAGTACCATTCCAACTTTGCCCTGTAACTGCACTTGCAGTTTCTTCATTTAAAGTAAATAAAGGTGCTGAGAAATGTTCAAGACTTGAAATATTAGAATATACTATTGTCTCATTTGCAGATTCATTTCCAAGTTTATCAACTGCTTTAATTAAAAATGCTCCTGTCCTTGCATTAATAGTAACACTATTAGATTTTCTTCTAACAACTTGGGTTAAGTTTGTTGACCCAGCCCAACTAGCATTACTCGTTACATCTTGATACCTAATTGCATAATAAGATACATCTAAATCTGCAACAGGTGTCCATTGTAATTGCATTTGATTTGAGCCAACCATTGATACAGATAAAGTTGAAACATCTGCTGGAGTATCTGTTGCACCTATTACAGTATGATTTGCTGATGTATAAGTAGATGAAACTCCTAAAGCATTTATAGATTTAACTCTTACATTGTAAATTTTACCATCAACTACATTGAGCATTTCATAATTTAATTGTGTTCCTTTGCCTAAAATTTTGTAATCTGATTCTGTGCTTTGTTTAGCTTCAACTTGATAATATTGAACAAATTTATCTGTTGAAACTCCTACTGCAATATTTAATCTTGTTAAAACAACTCCATCTGAATACTCAACTAATTCATCGGAAAGTGTTAATGAAGCTGGAGCAGTAACAGAATATGGATTTGGAAGTGTTGTGCTTGGTGTTGAAGCAACTTGTGTTTTTGTAGCCCAAGTATAATGTGCGTCCTGATGAATAACTAAGTTAAGATCAATAGTAAAATCTTCATTAAAAGTCATTCCTATAACTCTATGTGGTTTTGCAGAATAACCTAAAGACGATAATGTTATATTTACTATATCTCCTATTGCTAGATCATAAGCATCAAATCCTACTGTTAATTGTAGTCCTTTTGAATCTCTTGATCTTCTTAATATAACTTCTGCAAGTTCTAAAGCTTGATATGGACTTGTTATTGTAGAAAAATCAAATCTTCCCTCTAATAAAAAACCACCATCAGCAGTTTTCATTGTTGCGTGTTGATCTGCTGAAGTATAACCACTATCATCTATTTCAGGAAATTGTACTTCATTAACTTGATAGTTCCTTGCTGGGTCAATAAATGAAACTATAACTCTATTATATTTACTTGATTTACTTTCACTTGCTAATGTATAGCCACCTATAATATCATCTTCTGTTAAAGTTATGGAAGCCGAGCCTGTGGTTTCAGCAATTAATTTATATTTACCTGATGAAAAAGGTAAATATGATCTTGCTCCTTTTGTTAATTCTCTAACATTATCAATTACTTTTCTTGAAGTATCTATAACTGCATTACAATCTAAAACATCTATTGTTGTTGAGCCATAAGCAGTAACATCGGTATCAAAAACTCCAGATGAAGTATAAAAACTTGGTATATCAATATTTGCTATTGGTATTGCTTTTCCATATCTTTCGTTTGTTAAATAATCTAATAAACACCAAGCTGGATTATCAGAGTGTGCCGCAGTTTGAGCAACTGAACTAGAATTATAAGCAACAACTTTTTTACCTTTAATTATCGCTTGGATTTGTGGTATTGCACCAAACGCATCTTGATTCCATTTAAACTTCAAAGATAAATAAGCAATACCTCTTAATCTATGATTTGATGTCCAAGATGTTAGTGTTCCTAATAAATCGCATTGTGCCTGACTATCAGTTCCATAATGACATTTAACACTAATTAAACTTGCACTATCTTTATAAAAGTTTCCATCTCCTGACCCTACTGTTCTTAAAGTATTGTCTGCTAAAGTTCCTGACCAAGTAACCTCTTTGTCATCAATAAAAATTTTTTCTACACTTTCTATTTCTCCCTCACATAAAACTAATGCAACATATAAATACTCATTATCAGTTCCACTTGTTTCTACAAAAACTCTTGTACCACCTACTTTTCTTTCTCCATAAACAACAGGAATAGATTGATCGTTTGATTGATGATTTAATAAAACTCCCTTTTCAAAATTATTAAAATCACTATCTCCAAAGTCTGGTTGATCAGGTCGTCTATTTGACATAAACAACCAACCAATTGCAAAAATTCCTAGAGAAACCCAAATGTTATTTAGAAAAGGTAATTTTTTTGATAAAACGTGTTTAACTACAAATTTTTTTGCGGCTGAAAAAGGATTAAGGTCTGATAATTTTAAAAAAGATTTAATACCTGTTTCATTTACAGGCTTTCCATATCCACCTAATTTTTTTAATAATTTTTCTTCATCTTTATTAATGTAAGCAATAAACTCATCTTTAGGTGCATATCTATTTAATATTTTTTTTCCTATTTTAACTAATAATTTATCAAACCAATTAAACATTATGATCTTCCCCACTTAATATCTAAAACAGTTTCACTAGCAAAAGCCATACCTACATCACTACTAAAAAATCTTTGTTGAGATGTATTGTTTGTTTTTCTTCCAGATTTCTTTTCAAAATCAGCCCAATGAGAAACTACATTTAAAGTTAATCCTGATGAGGTTTGATCTTCAGTAATTGTATATGTTTCAATGTTTCCTTTATATAATAAAAAAGGGTCAGCTATAATTGCATTATTATCATCTAAAAATGCTCTATAAATTGTTACTGCATCATTAACTATATTTTCTGCTAGTGCTAATGATATGTATGTCTGATCTGCTCCTGATAAAGCTATTGATATGCTTGACTTACCTATGTCAGTTTCTTCTGATACTTCAGGGTAACTTACTAAAAAACTGCTTGATGAATAAGTAACACTAGAGCCTGATACACTTGAAGTTAAATCATGTACGCAATCTGTAATATTTTGTGGAGTTCCAAAACCAATCGTAATTAAATGAACAGGCTTTATCTCATTTGTCGCTAGATGATTCTTTACTGCTGTTGTTAGGCTTCTCGTCATATTTCTCGTAACTTCTTCTGTTTATTTTTATACTATCTAAAATTTTATATTTTGCATCCTTTGTTGGCTCATTATACTTTCCTAAATCGTTTGTATCCATATTAATATTTTCACTATCAATTATTTCTTCAGCAAGTACATCAACATTCATCCAATACTTAACTTTGTATTGCATTAAAAGGCTTCTTCAACATCTAACTCGTATTTATATAAAAGACTACCATCTTTATCTGCACCTACTGACCCAAATTGTTGAACATCTCCTGTTAAATGAACTGTAAAAGAAACATCGTCATAAGTAACTGCTGAATTATTTGTTATATCAGCTATTAAAGGTGGCTCTATTGTAACAGTTGCGGCATTACTTGAACTTGTTACATCTGCAACCACCATATAAATTTTTGTGTGTGAAGCAAATTTTATAAAATCACCAGCTTTTAATCTTCCAGCACCATCTCCAGCAAATCCATCCATAGCAATAGTATTGTCTCCAGCAGATTGATCTCCATTAACTAAAACACTTCCTGTTTCGTTTCCTCTGGCATCCTCTATTTCTGGTGGAACAATAGTAAAGTTTTCTTTTCCACTTCTTTGCTTAACTATAAAAGCCATAAGTTCTCCATAAACATCTGATCTATTTCCTGTAATTATAGAAACAGTAAAAGCCCATCTTTGAGAATCAATAGTTCTTGATAATTTTTTACCACTTATAGATTTAGATATAATTGTACTTTGAATAGACTTAATGCCAAGTGTTTCAAATTTTGCACTAGATATAGGAAATGCACCACTCATTATACTAATTCTCTCCTACCTTTTTCGTTTAAAGCATTATTTATTATTGAAGTTATAATACCTCTGTTTTCTACTAAAACACTATTAAAGCTATTTGAATCTATGGCTTCAATATTAAAATTAACATTAACAGTTCCACCACCTGTTCCTCTAGCGGCTTGTGTTATTTGACCTGTGCTATTTGGTACAAACATTTCAGGCCCTCTTTCTCCAACCATTATTGGTTTTCCTTTTGATACTGCACCACCTTTAGCAAAACCTAAAAATGATTTTGCCATACTAAATAGACTAGAGCCTGTACTGTGATGTTTTAAAGCGGCTTGTTTTTCTTTCTCTCTAGTAATCATTTTTTCTATTGCAAGTTCAACACCTTTTCTTGTAATTGTTTCAATTACGATTGATAAAATTTTTACTGATAATGTTTGTGCTAATTCTTTCATTGTCATATGTAACTCTTTTCCTAAAACTATTGATTCTGCAATACCTTTTGAAAAACCTTTTATACCATCATTTAAAACTCCTGTAACTTGTTTTGCAACATTAGTTATTTCTTCTAAATCTTTTTTAAGTAATAAATTTATTTCTTGTAATACTGATTTTTGTTCATCAAAAGTAGTTTTGACTCTCATGTGTGCAGTAGCCGCTAGATTTGCTTCATCTCTTTCTTGTTTTAATAAATTTATTTTTTCTTCTAAAAGTACAATTTGTTCTTTAGCATTTTTTTTTGCCCTTACATTTGCTCTTGTATTTGATAATATTTTTTCATATTTTTCTATTTCTTTAGTTAAACTTTCTATTGTATGTTCTTGTTCATTTAATTCGCCTTTAAATTCTTTAAATTTTTTAATTAAAAAACCCATAGCAGAAGCAAAAACCAAAACACTTCCAAAAATTATATTTCTTTTTGTTGCTATATTAAATCCTTTCATGGCAAAGGTCATAGCATTTATAGCAGTTACAATACCATAAAAGAAACCAGCAACTTTCATAGATATTAAAGCACCTAAGGCTAGTGCAAATTTGTCAATATTATTTTTTACAAATATAACTGTATCAGCTAAACCTTTAAAAGCTATTGCCAATCCTTTTCCAACTTTTTTAGCAAGTGCATCTACTTTATTTCCATTATCTTCTAAAAATTTATTTAGGTCTCCAAATTGATTTTTAAGTTCTCTGAAGAATCCAGCTTCTAATAGAACTCTTTTAAAGTTAAAAACTTTATCTCCTATCATTGATAAAGTTCCAGAAAATGTTTTTGCTAATTCATCTGTTGCTCCATCAAATCTTCCACCCTCTCCAAATACTCTTTCAAATGCTTTTATAGTATCTTCAACTGATACTTTTGCACCAGCAGAAAAACCTAGCATATCTTTAACACCTTTATCTCTAAATAAATCTGCGGCTGAGATACCAGCAGATAATGACCTTTGGATTTGTTCCGCAGTTGTTTTAAAATCTAAACCTGTTACTGCCGCAACATTACCTGTAATTTTCATTAATTTTGCAAGTTCTTGTGCATCTTTACTAACAACTGATAGAACTCCAGACCCTGATTGTATTTCTTCTAGTGAGAAAGGAACTTTAGCGGCAAATTTTGCCATTTCGTCAAAAGCTTTTGCACCCTCTTGTGCTGACCCAAATAAGAATTTTAATTGAACTTGTAGGTTTTCAATTTGCTTTCCTGTATTGACTATATTTCTAATAACAAGACCAGCACCTAAACCAATAAAGGCATTTCTTAGATTAAATACTGATTGTTTTAATCTTCCTAGACTTCCTTGTAAAGTTCCTAAAGCTTGTTTCGACCTATCTTTTGCTACTATGTCTATATTAAGTTTTTGTGTTGCCATTATCTTTATTTTCTATGTTGAGCCATTCTCTCTTGACTTTTATACTCATCTTGCTCTTTTTTCAAGTAAGCTAACCAAAGATTATAATGGCTTACAGGCATATCTAAAACTTGTTGAATTGTGATGTGAAGTCTGTCTGCTACAACTAAAAGCGACCTTGTAGCTGGGTCGCTACTTACTTTTTTTCGGCTTCCTCGTAAGAGGTGTCTAGCAAGATTTTATTGGCTACTGTTGCAATAACATTGGAGTCTGCTTTTTTCTTTAAAGCAATTTTATCAAATGGGTCAAAAGCTTTTGTTAATTCGCCTTTATCATTCTTGACTTGGAGTTTCATTATAAGCAAATCAACAAGAACATTTAAGTCTTGAAAATTATTTGATTTCTTAAAAATGATATTTTTTTCTTCTAGTGTTAAAGGCTCTGAATAAAAAATAGATGGATTACCATTCTCGTCTTTCCACTCCTCAACTTCAATAGTTAAAGTTTGCAGAGTCTCAAAATGAGATTTTACTCTATCTATAACTGACATAAATTAATATTAAGCAGTTCCTCTTGTTAATGTTCCTGTTCCTTGAAAAGTAACTGATCTAGTAGTTATTCCATCTAATGAAACATTGACACTCATTCCTGTTACAATTCCTGAGCCTGTAAAAGTTTCATCTCCTGAGCCATTACCCTCTGGTGCTAATATAAAAGCTATTGTAGTTCCAGCAGTTAATGTTTGTTGTGGAGAATCAGTTTCATCATAACTCATTTCTAAAGTTCCTGAAAATGATGTTCTTCCAGCTACAAATGATTTTGTGCTATCAGATAGTTGAGTATCCTCTACAACATCAGCAGTTGTTTCAAGTGTGTAACCTGTTAGTTCGCCAATACCTGTTCCACCAGCAGTTACTACTCCTTCTTTTCCGAAGTGTGTTGCCATTTTTTATTTTCCTTTTTACTTATTTGTTTTTCTTGCTTTTCTTGTTTCCAACCTAAATCTAAAAAATTATCAAGTTGAGTTTCGTTAATAATAATCTCATTCCCATCCTTATATAATTTAATGTCTTTAGCCATAAAGTCTTTTACTATTTATCTTCTTCTTCGTCAATATCTTCGTCATCATTATCTTCATCAAAATCTTCCTCTGAGTCATCTTCCCATTTCTCATCTTCTACATCATCTCTTAAATCAGCAAGTAAGTCTTTGACTTCTTCACACATGATTGATTCCTTGTCGTGCAATTTCTCAATGCTATCTATTTTCTTTTCTATTTTGTCTATTATTTTATCTTTAGTTGCCATAGTTTCTCCTTTTTTATGGTGTTCCAGCTTGATACTGATACATACATCTAATTGTCATTCTTATACCACCAACAGGAAACAATGTACCCTCGTCAGTTTCTACTTGTATAATTTCTGTATCAAGTGCATTACTATCTCGTGTAATATCACTTTCTAACGCAGTTTCAATAGCAGTAATTAACTGATTTCTTAATGTATCAATATTAGATTCTGAGCCTTTGACAAATCCCAATATTACAAAGTCTATTGTTCCATGCCTTGTTCTAGCACCACTTCCTAATTCAGAATCATCTCTATTTTCTTCTGAAGTTTGTACTATTACTGCTGGGTATTGTTGTTGTGATAATTCTTCTAATTGAAAAGGTTGTCTAGTACATAGTTTCACATCAGGAGAACTAATGGCATCTATTACTGTTTTTATATTACTTGCTATATTTTCTCTTACACTCATATTCTCATCGCATTAAGTTGTCTTATCATAAATTTATTAAATCCCTTTTGTATAATGGATTCTGTTCTTTGATTAAAGCCAAAAAATTCTCTTTTTGGCTCGTTTAATACTTGATTAAATAATGCTCTTTTACGCATTTGTGCATTTGAAAAATTTACACTAATTTTATTATTTCCTGTTTTTTTAATAGTTCTACCAGATGGAGTTAATGCTCCTAACATTCTTCCAGAATAAAATAAATCTACTGTCGTTTTTTTACCCTCTCTTTGTAATTGTTTTAAATATCCCTCAGAGTATGGTGCAAAAGGAACTCCTTTATAATCAATTCCTTTGCTTGTTTTAGTTCTGATAATATCTAATAAATGAAACCCAGCTTGTAAAAGTCCTTTATCAATTAGTCTTGGAAGTTTTTTCTCCAATCTTTTATATTTTTTTTGGAGTTGTTTAGCATTTGTTTTTATGCGTGGTTGAAGCATTATCTATTTAATCTTCGTAAGCCGTGTAAAGGCTCTCTTTCACTTGTAGAGATTGTTCCACCAGCATCGCTATCATATTCAACACCATCTTCTAAAATTGCTCTCCATTCTTTGTTATATTCTGAAGCATAGTGTTCACCCATTCTTTCAAATCTATCTTTTTCTGTCTCAGGTCTAAACTTAGATAATGATGGTAAAAAATATCTTGATAAAAATAAATATACACCAGCTCTTGTGAACTGATCTAAATTAACTTTTGTATTAACCATTTCAGCAGTATTAAGAACTGTAATATCTGTATATACATTTGTTTTATATACAGGCCACCACTCAATCCTTAACTGTCTAAAAATATCGTTTGTTGTTTGAGTAATGTAGTATGAAACTTTAGAATCGTTTGACGCAATACCAAAACTAAAAGCATCTGGTTGATATGTTTCTATTTCGACAACATCACAAACATTTGCACCTGTAAAGTTTGCCATATTAACCTACCAAACTAATAATAATTACAACAGCAATAATAACACCAGCAGTTACTTTTGGATTATCCTTTGCCATTTTCCAATATTTTTTTAATTCTTTCATTTCTTTTTCCTTGTTTTTTTTTTCTTTGTTTTAAGTTCAACGACTTTATCAGAAATGTCTTTTACTGTCGCTTTTTTAATTTCTTTTTTTACTGCATCAACAGGAGCAAAACCTCTCAATTTAAAAGTTTTTATATTAGCTTCATATTGTTCTTTTGATCTTGTTATTACCTTTTTTCCATTTGTTAATTTTATATCCATATATTCTCCTTTTTAATATAAGGGCGATTTCTCGCCCTTATAACTATCTTATTATTGTATTGATGAATCTACATTCATTTCAACACCATAAGTATCGTGTAATTCGCCTACACCATAAACTGATGTTGCTACAATCTCATCTGCTCTAAGAGACGCATCTCTTTGAGTTTCGATTTTCAAGTCTTGCATCATAGCCATTCCTAAAGCATCTCTATGGAATACTGCACCTTTATAATCGCCTGTAGTTCCTGGATTATTACCAGAACTGTCTGCCATATTTGAAGTTTCAAATATAT
>Ga0209992_10004387_pt1 | contig 11124 bp, 9 predicted proteins | sample 2SBtaG_2_FD_182564 | JGI IMG/M metagenome (GOLD analysis project Ga0209992, IMG submission 182564) | Deep subsurface microbial communities from Kolumbo volcano to uncover new lineages of life (NeLLi) - 2SBTROV12_ACTIVE470 metaG (SPAdes)... | ecosystem: Environmental > Aquatic > Marine > Volcanic... | reverse complement strand
GTAACAAGAACAAGGTTGCGATAAGCATACGTAACCTTGTTGTTGGTCTGTTTATTCGAGTGACGCAATAGCGCCAGCTCTTTCTGTAAATTCTGCGCTCGCAGCACAAAGTAAATTAAAAACAGGATAAGTAATCCAATAACACCAAATGCAACGATCATGTCTATTGTGCCTTTTGTTCTTCTATAAACGTATTGATGTTTTGCTCCAAGATAAACAGTGGAACTGAGCCGTTTTCTAACACGGTGCGGTGGAATTTACGCACATCAAAACGCTCGCCTAATGCTTTCTCTGCTTTCTTGCGAAGGCCTTTAATTTTGATTTCACCAATCTTGTAAGACAAGGCTTGCGCTGGCCAAGAGATATAGCGGTCTATTTCAGTATTTACGTTGTGTTCTGAAAGCGCGGTGTTTTCCATCATATAATCAACCGCTTGTTGACGACTCCAGCCCATCGTGTGCATACCGGTATCCACAACCAAGCGACACGCACGCCACATTTCGTAGCTTAAGCGACCGAAGTTGTCGTACGGCGTTTCGTAAATACCTGCTTCAATACCTAAAAACTCAGAGTACAGACCCCAGCCTTCACCAAACGCTGAAATATAGGTGTTACGACGTACCATAGGTAAGTCTTCAAGCTCTGCTGCCAACGATATTTGAAGATGGTGGCCAGGCACTGCTTCGTGCAAGGTCAGTGCAGGCAATGCATACAAAGGGCGCTTATCGAGGGCATACGTGTTTACCCAGTAATATCCTGGCTGATCATCGCGGCTAGGATGAATGTAACGGCCCGTTGTATATTTGGGCGCGATAGCGTCTGGTACAGGCGCTACACCGTAAGGCGTTCTTGGCAGATACTCAAAGAGCGAAGGAAGCTTTGCGTCCATTTTCTTTGCAATGAACGACGCCTCTTTTAGTAAATCTTCAGCGCTGGTGGCATAGAATTGCGGGTCTTCGCGTAAAAACGCAATGAAGTCGTTAATGTCGCCATCAAAGCCAAGCTCATCCACAATTTGCTGCATTTGCGCGCGAATGCGTTTTACTTCAGACAACCCTAAATCATGGATTTCCTGAGGCGTCATATCCGTGGTGGTGTAATGCTTGGCTCTATTGGCGTAATACGCCACGCCATCAGGCCAGTTATTCGCGGCAATATCTTCACGGGCGTTGGGAATGTATTCATCTACCATGAAGTCGTAGAACATTTGATACGCAGGCAATACGCTGCTGGTTATGGCAGCCTTGCCTTGCTCCGTTAGCGCTGATTTTTGCTCGGCAGTAAAGTACTCTGGAAAACGGGTAAATGGAGAATAAAAGCCACTGTCCTCGGCATTTTCAACAATGTATGACGCCACCGAGTTCTCAAACCCTTTCAGCACGACTTTAGGTTGCGTGTAGCCTTCTTTTAGAGCCTGTTTCATGTACGCAATTTGTTGGTCAAAATAAGGTTTCAGCGCATTTAGGCGGCTAATGTAGGCCTGATAATCTTCTACGCGCTTAAAGGTGGATAAATTAGGAAGCGAGGCCATTGCACCGTGGAAGCCATATTCTGAATTGATAGGCACTAAATGCGCGCGATACGTATATTCGTCCACATAGTTAGCTAAACGATATTGTTGCATCAGCAAGGCAATATAAGCATCAGTAGAGATGTCTTCTTTTTTATACTGACTTAAGGCCTTTTGAAAAGTACGCCATTGTTCATTTTGTGCTTTCAGGGCTTTGGGAGAGTTGTCTGGTAATACGTGAGCGAGTGAAGTATCGCCTTCGCGAGAAGCTAGAAGCGGGGAAACCGAAAGCTCGTATTGCCAAATGTCATCAAGTAGTTGATACAAGCTTTCATCGTTAAGGTCCTTTGCAGATGAGCTAACGCTGCAAATAAATAATAATGCTGCTAAAACATAGCGATACATAAGGGTCTCCGGCAACCTTCACCGGAATGACCCGGCGGTTACTCTTTCGTTGGTGTATATATTGGACTAGGGAAAGCAGTTACTTTATCAGATTTATTTTCTAATTTAGTAATTTTGGCTGAACCTTTTTTATTTACGGCGTCAATGCGCAAAATGTTGTGCATCGGTACATAAGTTTTTGTTACTTCAGAAAATTCGGTTTTCAACCTTTCATGACTAGGGTCTACAACAACACTTGTGTGAGTATCCCACACAAAGTCACCTATCTCGATAAAGCCAAACAAAGCGCCCTGCATAAGGCTTTTTACGTATAACTCATAGCGCTCACCGTTGCTGATGAACTGAACGCGGTAAAGAATGTCGTCTTTTGACATAGATGCTGCTCTTCACTAAAAAAAATAAAAACACCCGGAAGCTGAGCCGGCATGCGACTGGCAATTTTACCTTGCTCATAAAATGCGAGCAACGGTAGGAAACACATGGTAAACGTAAGCAGTTTAATGGTATTCCGCCTATTAACTGCGTTACCATGATGCACACTTAGTTATATGGTGAAATTAGAATGATAAAAAAACTCCTTATAGGTAGTGCAATGACAGCAATGACCTTTGCTGCTACTGCCCATAACCACGCATCGACAGACAATGCTTTTAACCCTGATACACAGCGAATCAAATCGCACCTGTTTTTCCTAGCAGATGATTTGCTTGAAGGTCGTGACACGGGCTCTCGTGGCCATGAAATTGCGGCGCTATATATTGCGACCGAATTTGCTAAATATGGTTTGAAGCCAGCGGGTACAGACGGCTACATGCAAAACGTAGCGTTTCGCAAAGCGAATCTGGTTCAAGAGTCTCCCAAGTTTACTTTCACGCAAAACGGCGAAACCGTCGATTTTGACTACCCGAAAGAATATCTAGCTAGCCCGAGCTTGCTTAGCACTGAGGCTAATGTAAAAGGTGAAATGGTCTTTGTGGGCTACGGCATTGTGGCTAACGAGCTATCTCACAACGATTACAAAGACTTAGATGTAAAAGGTAAGGTTGTTGTAGCGCTTGCTGGTAAGCCAAGTGACTTTCCATCAGAAGAGGGCGCTCACTTTGCGTCTGGCTATCAAAAGCAAAAGTATGCGGTAGACAATGGCGCTATTGGCATGATCACTATCACAACGCCTAAAAATGAAAAGGTACGCCCTTATCAAAGCCGTTTGAACTACATCCATACGCCGCGTATGGCATGGTTAGACGACAGTGGTCAGCCTGCAAACAGCTTTTCTCAGCTTAAAGGTGGCGCTTACATGAGTGAAGGCGCTGCGCGAAAGTTATTTGAAGGCGCAGAAAAGAGCCTTGATGACGTTTATGCACAGCTTGAAGCCGACAAAGTACCGCAAGGCTTTGCGTTAAACGGTGTGGTTGATATCAGTAAGACGAGCGTACACGACACCATTACTAGCCCAAATGTTGTGGGTGTACTTGAAGGTTCTGACCCAGAGCTTAAAAACGAGTATGTGGTTTTCTCTGCTCACTCAGATCACATTGGTTTTGCTAAAACAGTGAAGAAAGACAACATCAACAATGGTGCCATGGACAATGCGTCTGGTACGTCAGTGATGTTAGAAACTGCACGCCTGTTTAGCGAAATGAAAGAAAAGCCAAAGCGTTCAATTCTGTTTGTGTCGGTAACCGGTGAAGAAAAAGGCCTTTTAGGTGCTGACTATTTTGCTCGTAACCCAACCGTACCGGTTACTTCAATGGTGGCGAACGTAAACCTAGATATGCCGATTTTGACCTACGAGTTTGCAGACGTCATTGCGTTTGGCGCGAACCACAGTGATTTGCAAGAATCAGTGGAAAAAGCTGCTGCTAACGCTGATATCGAGCTAAGCCCAGACCCATGGCCAGAGCAGGCGCTGTTTACTCGCTCAGATCACTACGCATTTGTAAAACAAGGTGTGCCTTCAGTGTTTATGGTGCCGGGTCTGAAGTCTAAAGATCCTAACGTAGATGGCAGCAAGGTGTTTGGTCAGTTCTTATCTACGCACTACCACAAACCTAGCGACGACATTAACCAGCCATTCAACTGGAATGCGGCAGAGACTTTCACCAAGGTTAACGCGCAAATTGGTTGGACACTAGCAAACCAAAAGAACAAGCCTAAGTGGAACGACGGCGATTTCTTTGGAAACACGTTTAGCAAGTAAGTCCATATTTAACATTAAAAAGCAGCATTTTTATGCTGCTTTTTTTGTGCCTGTAGTTTATGGATAGTGACTGAAGTAATGAATTATGTGCATGTTTGAACGCTGAGAGCTGAACTCGGCAGCTATCTGATTTCATTGCACTTTCCATATTAATTTTGAAAAGTGTCAATGCAATATAGAATGGGAAACAAGCAATAAAAAAGGCGCTTGAAAGCGCCTTAGTCGTAACTTAATTGGGTTCTAAACAAACATTTGCTTGAAAGCAGCCCATTGTTCATTGAACTGCTCGGTTGGCTTACGCGTAAATCCACTGCGGATAAAGCCATTAATACGGCCATCGGTGTAGCAAATCATCATGTTGGCGATAATCGCTTCATCTGCAGAAAGGGTTTTACCTTCCCGTAGCTTGCGCTCTCTTAGCACTTGTTTAAGCTGCGTTTCTAAACGCTCGAAAAGCTTTGCTATGCGCGCGCGCAACCGGTCTTGTTCACCCATTAACGCATCACCATTTAATATTCGAGTAATACCCGGGTTCTTCTCAGCAAAGCCCAAAATAAGATGAAGAATAAGCTGACAACGCGTAAGCGAGTCTTTCTCTTCATTCACAATCTTATTGATGCGCGTGAAAAGTGTTTCTTCAATAAACTCGATAAGCCCTTCAAACATTCGCGCTTTACTTGGAAAGTGACGGTAAAGTGCCGCTTCAGACACTCCCACTTTTTCCGCTAATTTAGCAGTAGTGATACGTTGACCTGGGCTGGTTTCTAACATTCCAGCAAGTGCTTGCAGAATTTGAGCTCTGCGATTTGTTTTTTTGACAGCAGGCATGACGAAAGTATTTCCTCCGCTACCGAGTTATAGCAACTCGGGCTCCATGTTAAGTTGGCTTACACCAAAGCGTTTATATTTATCGTTTTTATTATCGACACTTAATAAGCATCTGTTAGTTTTTATTGTTTAAAGCATAGCGCTCTGCAATAAGTGCAAGCAATTGACCCGCTAACTCGCTTTTACTAGTTGCAGGTAAACGTTTATCACCATCTTGCCATATAACGTGCAGTGCATTTTTATCGCTATTAAACCCCAAACCTTCGGCAGTAATATCGTTAGCCGCAATCATGTCTAGCTTCTTTTTGGCTAGCTTTGAACGCGCATAATCTTCCACATTTTGGCTTTCGGCTGCAAAGCCCACACAAAATGGTCTGTCTTGGCTGGTGGATATAGTTGCTAGAATATCAGGGTTTTTAACAAAAGTAAGTGTTAACTCATCACCGGTTTTCTTAATTTTATTGTCGGCAACGCACACGGCCTTGTAATCTGCTACAGCAGCCGTACTAATAAATATATCTGTGGAGGCTTTAAGCGTTTGACAAGTATTAAGCATTTCCTCTGCGGTAGTGACATTAATACGGTCACAGCGTTCGGGCGTTTCAAGCGACACAGGACCTGCCACTAAGGTTACATTTGCCCCCGCGAGTGCTGCTGCCTGAGCGATGGCAAACCCCATCTTTCCTGAGCTGTGATTTGAAATATATCGTACAGGGTCCAAAGGCTCTCTGGTTGGTCCCGCTGTTATCGTAATATTCTTTCCCGATAACGCCTTTAGCGACGAAGAAAGGGATAAAGCGTCTCTCTCTGCGTCATTTATTACATTGGCAATATCAACAGGCTCAACCATTCGACCTGAACCCACATCGCCACAGGCTTGTTCACCGCTTGCCGGGCCAATAAAGGTTACGCCGTGCGCTTTTAAAATATCGATGTTGCGCTTTGTTGCTACCGCTTTCCACATTTGTTGATTCATGGCAGGAGCAATAAAGAGTTTCGCTGTTGTTGCAAGGTACAGTGTAGTCAGCAAGTCATCTGCCATACCGTGAGCAAGCTTAGCAATGGTGTTTGCGGTTGCGGGGGCAACAAGTAGGATATCAGCCCACTTTGCCAATTCAATATGCCCCATTGCGGCTTCAGCAGCAGGATCAAGCAGCTGACGATGCACTGGATTTCCTGACACAGCCTGAAGTGATAATGAACTAACGAACTCTGCGGCAGAGTCTGTTAGAACCACACGCACGTTTGCGCCTAACGCAGTAAGCTTGCGCACAAGATCAGGTGCTTTATAAGCGGCAATCCCGCCAGTAACACCTAGCAAAATATTTTTGTTAGCAATAGACATAGAAGAACACAAAATCTCGAAATTAGCGTTAGCCTACCATGGTGACAAAAAATCGGATAGCTGAACGAAAGTAGGTCTTGTTTCGAAAGCGGCGTATAAGCAGTCCTTAAAGGTGGTAAAAACCATTAATAAACCCGTCTTTTATACAGTCGTTTCTTTGTCACCATTCATCTATAAACAACCTTTTATAGAATAGTCGGGCTAGATGAATGTCGATAAAAGTATGGCCAAAGAATGAAAGGCCAAGAGAAAAGTTATTGCAGCATGGGGCTGAGAGCTTAAGTGACGCCGAACTAATCGCTGTCTTGCTGGGAAAAGGTGTGAAAGGAAAAAGCGCTGTGTCTGTAGCACATGAACTTCTCAACGAGCTAGGCTGCTTACGGGGTGTGGTAACAGCAACGAAAGAACGGTTTGCTAAAGTAACGGGAGTTGGACCGTGCAAATACGCGCAGTTTCAGGCGGGCTTTGAAATATTTAAACGCAATTTAGAAATAAAGCTGAAGCGTCAGGATGTTTTTAATAATGTAGATGATACTAAACGTTATCTACAGGCAAAGCTAAGAGACTGTGAGCGTGAGAAGTTCGCGCTTTTAATGCTTGATAGCCAACATCAGCTTATTGCTTTTCGCACTATGTTTAACGGTACGATCAACAGTGCAGCGGTCTATCCAAGAGAATTGATCAAACAAGTAATGATCGATAATGCAGCCGCGATCATTTTGGTTCATAATCATCCTTCAGGCGTTGCTGAGCCTAGTCATGCGGATATACGATTAACCGCAGAGATCAAAAGCGCAATGGCGTCGATCGATGTGCCAGTTTTAGATCATTTTGTGGTTGGTGATAAAGAAACTGTTTCATTCGCACAGCGAGGCTTGTTAAGATAAGAAATCTAAGTCATTTGTCGATTATAATCTAGTCAAATGGTTGAAAATGATTTAGCATAGGATTTAATGGGTTATTTTATTAAAGGACTGTTATGAAGAAGTCAATCATTGCATTATTTGCAGCTGCAACTATGGTTGCAGGCGTTAACGCACAAGACGGTGAAGGTGGTAGTGGTACTACTGGCATCGGCGGCGTAAGCGGCGGTATGATCGCGTCTGGTGTTGTTGTTGCGGGTATCGTTGCGGGTGTTGTAAACAACAACTCTGCTGATGCACCAGGAAATGGTGGTACTAATCCTCCAGGTCAACCTACTTGTGAAGGTGACGACCTATTGGTAGACGGTGTTTGTGTTGGTACTACTAACACTGTTACTGTAACTGGGACTGGTACTGCTACAAACACAATTACTGTACCTGTTACATTTACTTACGCACCGACCGTACAGTAAATTTAAGAGTATTCGAAAAAGCCGCTTTTTTTAGCGGCTTTTTTTATTTTTATAGCAAAGTTCATTTGTTTTTAGTTTTTGTCGGCGCATTTTAATGAAACTACACACTTTATTTGCCCTTTCGGGTGTTGTTTGCCTTTTTCTTTCCGGATGTTCCACCACGTCACTAGCGTATTACAACACGCTGAAGCTCGCGTTAAAAGATAGAACAGTTAGTTATACAGTTGAAGAGATTGCTGCTAGTAAAGCTGATCTTATGCAAATTAAAGCGGGCGGAAGAGACGCAGCCTCGCTTGCCCTTGCGTATATCGATGGTGAAAAGTACCGGTGGGTATCTGGTGATAAAGTCATCTTCACCATGCACCATGGCATTATCGTTAAAACTGAAGGTTTGGATCACGACCTATACTACACGGGAAATCTTCAGCACAATCCGCTTGCCACCAACAATGTTCTGCCATTCAATTGGAAACGCAAAGTTGATATTGCTTCCATCGGTTACGGTGTGCCGGTTGACTCATCTTGGCGAATAGAAGGGGAAGAAACTCGCGAATATTTAGGCTTTTCTGTTCCGGTAATTAAGGTTATCGAAACCGTAGAATTTTCTGAATACACGCCATTTATCGACGTAGGGTTGTCGTGGGAAAACACGTATTTCTTGCACAAATACTCGAAGGAACTTCTGGCCTCAAAGCAGCAGTTCAGCCCTGAAGGAGACGTTTACGATATGGTTTATTTAAGCCGAGTAGTACGTGAGATGAAGACACAAGGAGCAACGCAATAATGAAGTATATCTATACGCTTTTTATTGCCCTAGGCCTTACTGCAGCTACCAAGTTATATGCAAATGATAACCTTGTTAGTGTCATGATAAACAAGCAAACCTATCAGTTCGACAGGCCGATACGACTATCAAGCGTACTGTCCATTGTCGCTGATAATGGTGATTGGTACTGGCCTTCAGCTTCAGGCTTTGATTTAGCTAATCCTAAAGCTGAAGAAGAGAAAGAGATAGCGCTATCTCAAATTAGCGGACTGCTCAATCAATTTGATGCCGATTCTGAAACACATAAAGCCCTTCAAAATCTCTATGATCAGGTAAGCTCATGGACGGTGTCTACACGCATAGACATGCCAATTTCCTACAATCGAGCAAGGTTGTTTTTTGAAGACAACCCTATGTTTCAGCCAGGTAAATACTGGATTCGACTAAATGGAAGACCTGACGTTGTGCATTTCTCTGGCGCTGTTGTAAAGCCTGGTGCGTACAAGCATCAAAGCGATACGTCGGTTTATACGGCTGTTCACACGGTGAAAAAAGCGGTTGATGCCGACAGAAGTCATGTCTACGTAATTGATCCAATGGGAAATATTGAAGAAAAGGGTATTGCTTATTGGAATTTAGATTTTGGGCAGCTTATGCCGGGCAGCCAAGTCTATGTTCCTATCTCATCAGAACTCTTTAGCAATAAACTTAAGCAATTAAATGAGCGCGTAGCCGCTTTAGCAGTACATAGGGTTTTACCTCAATGAGTGCGCCACTACTTTCTAAGAAAAAAACACTCGCGCTTGTAATTGGCAGCGCGCTTTCTTCTACCGCTTTTGCTGATACTCAAGTTCGCGTTACTCCTTCGCAGATGGTGCAGGGCGGAAATGGTCTTATTCAAACACCAACGGCTCGTATGCGAGACGAAGGTGGAATGGCCATTAACTATACCGACAACGGCGAATATCGCTTCTGGTCAGTTAACATTCAGCTTTATGATTGGATGGAAGCAACTGCCCGTTATACTGACGTGCGCACAAGACTTTACAGTCAAGTTGAATCATTCAGTGGTGATCAAACGCTGAAAGATAAAGGCTTAGACGTTAAATTCAGGTTGTGGAAAGAAAGCTACTATCTGCCAGATATCAGTGTCGGCTTCAGAGACTTTGGTGGAACAGGCTTTTTTGAAAGTGAATACGTCAACGCCAGTAAATCTATCGGTCCATTCGACTTTCACCTTGGCTTAGGCTGGGGGTACCTTGGTACAGCCGATGACATCAGCAACCCGTTTTGCGAGCTTAAAGACAGCTTCTGTGAACGCCCAGGGGGCTTCTCTGGTCGCGGTGGTAAGGTAGACTACGACCAGTTTTTCAAAGGAACAACCGCATTTTTCGGTGGTGTGGAATACCAGACACCATGGGAGCCGCTAACGCTAAAGCTTGAGTTCGAAGGGAATGATTATTCTCGTGACAGAGCTGGACAGCTAGAGCAAGATTCTCGATGGAATGTTGGTGCAGTGTATCGTTATAAAGACTTCGATTTCACGTTGAACTATCAACGAGGTAATACTGTTGGTTTCGGCGTTACGTATCGCTTTAATATGAATACGGCTTCGCAAATAAAGTTCGATGAACCACCTAAGAACCTGATGGGAAGAAAGGTGCCACAAGACGTGAAAGATGTTGATAAATCCCGTCTTTACAACGACCTTTACCGGTCGGGGGGCTTTGTACTGTCTGATGCTGAAATTAAAGAGGACAGCGCTACGTTTTACGGTACACAGGTTGCCTATCGTGACCAGGATGAAGCCATTGAGCGAATTGGTCGCGTGGCGGCCTCAGAGCTTCCTGATTCCGTAAAAACCTATCATGTCGTAGACAATCGCGCAGGTCTTCCTTTAGTTGACACGCAGGTGGATGCCGAGGCCTTTATTGCTGCAGCGCGTTACGAATCTGTTGACGCAGATATCACTGAAACCTACGTCAGAACATCACCCTCAAAAGAAGTGCTCGACGCCTATGATCCTGCCAATACATCTGGCTTCTACTACAGTGCAGATTTCTTCTTTACCCAATCATTCGGTAACCCAGAAGATTTCTATCTGTATCAAACTGGATTATTGCTAAACGGCGGTTATGCCTTTAACGAAAACTTCGCAATCATGAGCAGCGCCAGGGTTACGCTTCTAGATAACTTCGACAAGTTTAACTACTTGGTAGACAACGAAGAAGTGTCGCTACCTCGCGTGCGTACTCGAGTTCGTGAATATGTGTCAGCAAACGATGTATGGCTAGATACAACATTTTTACATTACAAAGACACTATTGCAGAAGACCTCTATGCTCAAGCGTACGCGGGTTATCTAGAAACCATGTTTGCTGGGGTAGGCGGTGAAATACTGTATCGTCCCGTTGATAGTAATCTAGCTTACGGACTTGATATCGCTTACGTAAAACAGCGCGATCCTTACAGTCAAACAGGTCTGGAAGACTACACAGCGGTCACTGGACACGCTAGTGTCTATTGGCAGCCAGAATTCTTAGACGACACGCAAATTACCGTAAGTGCTGGACAATTCTTAGCCAAAGATAAAGGCGTGAATATCGATTATGCGAAGCGTTTCGATAGCGGTATCATTGTTGGTGCATATGCGGCATTCACTGATGTATCGTCAGAAGAATACGGCGAGGGAAGCTTCACCAAAGGCTTCTACATTTCCATACCTACAGATCTG
>Ga0209992_10004385_pt1 | contig 11132 bp, 16 predicted proteins | sample 2SBtaG_2_FD_182564 | JGI IMG/M metagenome (GOLD analysis project Ga0209992, IMG submission 182564) | Deep subsurface microbial communities from Kolumbo volcano to uncover new lineages of life (NeLLi) - 2SBTROV12_ACTIVE470 metaG (SPAdes)... | ecosystem: Environmental > Aquatic > Marine >... | reverse complement strand
AGCTTAGAAACTGGTGTATCAGTGCCTATTCCGACGTTTCCTGACGAATCTATTCTCAATCGTTCGCTTACATTTGTATAAAAGCGCATTGAGTTGCCGCTGTTATCATATCGAATACCCGCAACATCGGCATCAGCTGCGTCACCCATATTGATAGAAATAAGATTATCGTCTGCTCCAATAATTGTCATACCGACAGCTGCAGACCCTTCAACTATTAGCTCATCCGCACCTGCAGCAATTGAAGTTGCTCCGGCATCTCCTGATTTGACATGCAATTCACCAAGAGGTACAGTCTCACCTATACCTAATCCATCAGAAGTTATTCGCATTATTTCCGAATTATTAACTAAGAAATTTACAGGAATATTATTAGTTGATCCATATGTTCCTAATGTTCCTGCTGTTGCTCTTACAATTACTCTACCACCGCCACCAGCAGCAGTAACACCAATTGTTTCTACAGTATGAGTTCCCCCAACTGACAGTTTTGCGGTTGGATCAACACCACCTATACTAACACCCTTAGTAGTAGCAACTATACTATTAGACAATGATGCACCTGCTGCAACAGAATCTGGTTTTATAACTACGTTACCTTTTACATCCAAATTAGATTGAGGTACTCTACCATCTGTGTACCCTACAGCTAGACTACGATTAATTGAGGCATTACCAGTTACATTAGCGGAATAAGGCAACGATTGGGGAATAGCAAGCTTAACAGAAGTTATACTTCTATCTTCCATATCTTCAGGTATGATAGTATTGGGTGCTATTTGAGCATTAGAAACTGCATCATTTGCAATTAACCCAACTCGTGATAATGCCATTTAATATTTCCTTTTTATACCTTTTATAAAATTACTAACGTACCGTTAACAGTTAGGATTTGGTCAACATTAATTGTTAATGGACCCGTACAAGATGCATTTTCAGAAGCTGCTAAAGTTACATTAGCATTTAAATTAGCTCTATTAATTCTAAAGATGTCACCTGGGCCAGTAGTTGCGTTTCCAGTTGTTTGACTACCTTTATAGTATCCTCCACCTGCAACTTCCCATGCGCCATCACCTCTTAAAAAAGTAGTAGATGAAGCAGTTCCAGTTGCATACATCATACTTGTGTTTGCTTTAGTTAGAGCCATCTATAGTCCCCTTATGTTTGTTCAAGTACTGAAACTATAGCTGACACAGAATCTGCAGCAGAAGAAGTTACTCTTATCTCATCTGCGGCTTCCAATACTACTTTTTGATCTCCCCCAATCACCACCAAGGCACCTCCAACGGGAATAGGTGCATTTTTAACCATATGTGCTTGAAAAGATGTATTTACCTTCATAAAGACATTAGCTTCCACTCCTGCTGTAGAAATGTTAGCTAATGATAATCCGATAACAGTAGTAGTCGTTGAGCCAGGAGCTATGTACACTCGTCTCGATTCAGTACCAATCCTACCTGTTACACTATTTTTAAATGTACTTGCCATTATAGTCTGTCCTCTTTTTACATTTTAAAGAATTTACCCGATTTTTAGGTAAAAAAAATTCCGGTATCCATAATGTATGATACCGGAATTTATGAAAAATAGCAACTATTTTTTTGTTAATAAGTCAAGTTGGCTCCAACAATTTAAATGTCTAAATTAGCAACACTTAATGCATTATCGTAAATGAACTGACGTCTAGGTTCAACCTCATCGCCCATTAATGTAGAGAATATTCGATGAGCATCTTCAAGATGATGAATAGTAACTTGACTAATATTTCGAGTGTTAGGATCTAAAGTACTATCCCAGAGTTGATCTGGATTCATTTCTCCTAAACCTTTATAACGATTAATAGAAACTCCTTTACGACCTCCTATCTCATCTATAAAATCTTCTAACTGATTATCGTTAGCAATATAAGTTTCTTTTTTACGGTGTGTAACTTTATATAGAGGAGGCTGGGCAATATATAAATAACCTCGTTCCACCAATTGAGGCATGTGTCTAAAGAAAAATGTTAACAATAAAGTACGAATATGACTTCCATCTACATCTGCGTCTGTCATTATAATAATCTTATGATACCTTATTTTGTTAATATCAAATTCTTCATCCCCTAAACCAGTACCGATTGCCATACTTAAAGTTTTTATTTCATTAGAAGAAATAATTTTTTCAAAGTTAGCTCGTTCGACATTCAAAATCTTACCTCTTAATGGTAAAATAGCTTGAGTTTTACGATCTCTACCTTGTTTAGCAGAACCGCCTGCTGAATCTCCTTCTACAATAAAAAGTTCAGATAAGGCTGGGTCACTTTCTTGACAATCAGCTAACTTACCTGGGAGTACAGATAACCCTAAGCCATCTTTTTTACGACTAGATTCTCTAGCTTTTCGTGCAGCTTCCCTAGCATTAGCAGCCTCAACTGCTTTATCAATTATCTTTTGACCTTCAGTTGGATTTTCTTCAAACCATTTAGCTAATTGATTACTAAGTAATTCTTCTACTGCGAATCGAACTTCAGAAGAGACTAACTTATCTTTTGTTTGAGACGAAAACTTAGGATCAGGAACCATTACCGAAAGAACACAAATAAGTCCTTCTCGCATATCATCTCCTGTAAGACTGACTTTATCATTATTAACATAACGATTAATAGTCTTAGTCAATCCTGTTCTCAATCCAGTTAGATGAGTACCTCCATCACTCTGTGGTATAGTATTAGTAAAACATAACGTATTCTCTTGATAACTAGTAGTCCATAACATAGCTATCTCAACCGCAACCTCTTCTGTATTTTCTTTTATCATAATAGGATTATTCAAAATAGATTTTGATTTAGAAGGTTGTAAATATTTAACAAATTCTAACAATCCGCCTTCGTACATCATATTAACAGTACAAGATGCTGTTTCTTTACGTTCATCAGTAAGTACTAAACCAACTTTCGAATTTAAGAAAGCTAACTCTCTTAATCGCGTTTCTAATTTGGTAAACTGAAAGTTGATATTAGAAAATATTTCTGGAGATGGCTGGAAAGTAATTTTACTTCCTGTCTCAAAGTTAAGTATATCTTTTACACGAGAAAGAGGAGCTACTGGAACACCTTTTTCAAAACGCATACTCCATTCAGCATTGTCTCTCCAAATAGTTAATTCTAACCATGAAGATAACGCATTTACTACTGAAACACCAACGCCATGTAAACCACCAGAGATTTTATAAGAACTCTGATCAAACTTACCACCTGCATGCAGATGCGTCATAATAACTTCCGCAGCAGATACTCCCTCCTCTTCGTGGATAGCTACTGGTATACCTCGACCATTATCAGTAATCGATACTGAACCATCCTTATTAAGAGTTACTTCTACTTTATCACAGACTCCTGCTAAAGCTTCATCAATAGCATTATCTACAACTTCATAGATCATATGGTGTAACCCAGAACCATCATCGGTATCACCGATGTACATTCCAGGTCGTTTACGAACTGCATCCAAACCTCGTAAGATTTGAATAGATTGGGCACTATAATTTTCTGTCATTCTTCATACACATATTTCACGTTACAATAATCACATACAACAAAACCTTTATCCCCAATAATATAATAAACTACTGGGTGATCAAGGTCACATCGCACTTGGTGGGTGTTAACTTTTATAATTTGTTCCGTTTCGGGAATTTTATAATTATTTTTATTCATCTCTTATTATATACAAAAAAAGAGAACAATGCAAGACTGTTCTCTCTTTTTCACCTCAAAATCTGTAAACTTTATTTACTAGCGGGTTTTGCTGGGTTTGCTGCTGGAGCTTTTTCTTCAACAACGGGTTCTTTAGCGGGTTCTTTTTTAGTCTCGTCAAGACAACCAGCCAAAGCAACTACAAATAGTCCAGCTAAAAGTAGTTTAATTGCTTTCATTCTGCAACCTCCTTATATTAAGGCAGCTATAACAACAAAAATACCAAATAATTGTGTACAAATACATAAACATAGTAACATTCTTGTCATTACAGACCTCTTAAAAACGGACACAAAACGCCCCACTCACGTAAAGCAATTTCATTGCCGCGTTACCACGTAAGGAAATTTCATTTCCACGTGGTTTGTTCCATGCGAGCCGAGTTTCACATAGATTTCACTTCGTGAACAACGTTTTTTCTTCGCTGTTTCACTTATAGTATCATAAAAATTTCTCAACTGCCAACTAAATATTCTTCTTTTTTGGAATAGGTATCGGATTAACAGGTTCTAATTTGATATTCGTTTCAAAATATCATAAGTCGCCTGCCAGCCATCAACTCGATAAACACTGTCTTGACTATGATTACGAGCTGTGATAGCTTTTGCTAAGGGCCAATCGTTTCCGCCCTCATATATCGCATCACCAAAGAAATGAATTTCTTCTACCTCTTCTAAATATGATAGTAATTGTGCTTTGTTATGGCCTTTTTCATAAATATCAATTCCGGTTTCACCACCGACAGACGCTTCTAATCCTGGAAACTCTTCATTAAATTCTTTAGTTAATTGTTGTCTTTCTTTATGAAGATTATCAAATTTTACATAGATCATCCGTTCAGCACGATTAGCTCCACGACCAATAGTACTAAAATTAACTAATCCACATCTTTCTTCAATATGATTTCCAGTTCGTAAAGCGAATTTGCTTTCTTCTAATTTCCGTTCTAACCACGTTCTGGCCTCTACTGGAATTGTCCACTCGCTCCGATATATTTCTTGACCTCTAGACCAGCGAGAATTACCAGCACAGTTATGAACTGCCGTTACTCTTTCTGCTAACTCTGGGCCAATCTGTTCTAATGTCTTTTCGTAATCGCTTCCTGTTATTAAATGAACATTGCGTAACGTCACCCAATCTAATAAGAAGGATTCAAAATTAGAGTCAATTATGTCACGACTAGGAGTAAGAGTCCCATCAACATCAAACACGTAAACGGTATAAAATGGCATGATAATCCGAAATATCTCTTTAAACGATAATAAAAATAGTAATCTAACCAGAGGATAGTAGCAAAACTAATAACATTAACTCCGGCAAATAACATTAGAATAGGAAAGGTAATGAGCACTTGGCTCACATACCTTCCAAAAAATTCTTGTGGAACACTATACCACGGCCACCGAAGAGTTTCGGGATCGAAAGACCATTTACGATAGTCTCTCATTTCCCAACTCATGGCTCTAACCTGTAGAAAATATGTCCTTCAATTTGGGCAATCCTTGTTAAATGGTCTGCCCAGTGTGGTTTAATATGAGTCGCATGATAGTGTGTTGACCCTTCGGTAAAATCTAATAAATAAGATTGATGACCGAGAATCAGAGAAGCAATTGTTAATGCTTCGTTCCACGCTTCTAACTCTCTTGGTTTGTCCGATTTTCCATCACAGTACCAGCTAAACTGACACTTATGACGTACTGGGAACTCAGGTTTCCAAGAGTAGGTCGGTCCTTGATAGATAACCTCACAAATAGTATTTGGGTATCTCTTATCATTAACTCGATTTAAAACCACTAAAGAAACAGCAACATGTGACGCTGTTCCTTGGTCTCTGGCTTCAAAATAAATATTCTTTGCTAAACACATCTGAGCTTCGGGGTCGATATAATCTGTATCTAATTTACCCGAAACTGGGATAGCTGTAAATAAAAGAATGATAACTAGAACAAGCCCTAAACCAATTTTAGTCAGCTTGTCGTTCAATATCTTCCTCTTCACAATAGTCTCCCCATTGTATCTCCACCACCCGTAATGTAGTATCTTCTAGATTTGCTAGTTGATGCCACTCACCTGTGGGAATTGTAAACGATTGTCCTGAGTGTAAGGTTCTTTTGGTTTCATATTCTCCGTAAACTGTTGCAGTTCCTTCGGAGATATGCCAATACTCAGAACGGTGAAAGTGTCGTTGGTATGAAAGTTGCCTTCCTGGATATACAATTAGTTCCTTAACTTTTGTAGAGGGTGGGTAGTCTTTCAAAACTCTCCATTCTCCCCATAGACGTTTAGTAGGTGGTGCTTCCCAAGAGTTTAGAATCCAAGAACTACTCTGGATTTTATCCCCTCCGACATCAAAGATACAATTGATCTCATGCCTCATACACCATTCTACTTCGGGAGTCGTTTGAAAAGTTCGATCCCCTCCGTTAAGAAAACTTACTCGATAAACAGGAGGTGGATATTTTTTAGTGGCTTTTTGAATACCATCAATCGCATCTCCTCTCATATCTGCAAAATCTAAAACGTCTATAACACCTTTTAGATTTCCAACAACAGCAGCTCTATCTTTCCACGGCATAAATGGTTTACCTTTTTTCTGAGTTAACCATTCATCTGAGTTCAATAGAACTACTACATCGCCATATTTAGATGCTTCTTTAAAGTATTCAATATGACCACTATGTAAAGGGTCAAACCCTCCACTAATTAAACTAATCTTTTGTTCTTCCATTCTTACTTATTTCCATTCCATTTGTTCATCCAGAGCAAACCTACAACCATCAACGTAGTCTGACTGTTCATCATTCATATAGGGGCGATATTTACCAAGAAGAGCTAACGCATCTCTAACAAGATCTTCTTCCGTTAGATGCTTACCTTCCTCCATGAGACATTGGAGAATGTCAAGTCTATCTTCAATTCTTCGATGAATTGGTTTAGGTGTCATTTTCGCACATTTCTAAAGCTACTTTGATACTGTCTTTTTTATCACAGCCAACTCTATCCCAAGTTTCGTATAGTTCTTTGAGTTCTGCTCTCATTTCTTCATAAACGAACATATTACCAGCATGAATTTCGATATTTCTTACCGCTTCATCCACTGTAGATAAATCACTAGCTAAACCAATACGTAAAGCTTCTTTAATCTTCATGTGTCACCTTTTGTCTTAAATAAATATACTTTATTACTTTTAAATTCCATTCTACGCACAGCGGATAGTTATGATAATTAAGACCTAGTAACTCCACCAATTTATTATGTAGTTCCTCGTCTGTCAATAATCCTATCCCTTAATTCTGTAGTAGATAATCTATGTTGTCTTTTATTATAATATAGTTTACCTTCTGATAATCTCTTACCAGTAAAGGGTTTGTCTTTATACTCTTCACCAATAATGCGAACATCGTGAGGAATAGCTTTTAGAATAGATTCTACCTCTTCTTCGGTTGCATAGACTAAAACTTCATCCACATATTTGCAGGCTCTAACTTGAATAAGCCGTTCAAAGATTGTTTGAATTGGCTTATTCTTGTTAGGTCTATTAATTGTTGGATCAGTTTGTAAACATGCAATAAGCCAGTCGCATTGTGTCTTAGCTTCTTTTAACATTAAAACATGACCTGTATGAAATAAATCAAACGTACTAAAAGTAATTCCTATTTTCATAACTTAAAAATACCTTTTTTGAATAGCGGATATAGATTTATTATCATAGTCTGTATCCTTTAATAGCTTAAATGCTTGTAAAACTTTCCTTACTTTCCAAGGAGTAAAAAAGATAGTACTTAAACTAAAATTAGCAATTCCTAAAGATGCATAATCAAAAACATCTTGAGGAGAATAAATACCTCCACCTGCAATTATTTCAAATTCAGGAAATTCTTTCTGAATTTTCGGAATATAGTGAAGATTAAATTTTTTAACTTCAGAACCACTCAACCCTCCGCCATCTACAGCTAGAGTATTACTCATGTGAATTCTGCGAATATTACGTTCTACTAGAAATTTACATTGATCAAAAATATCTCCGTTAGGTGATAATTTACAAGAAATCCAATCATATCTTTCTGAAAAATCCCATAGGGTTTCAGAGTCAATTGCGTAATGATTTACATTTGGACACGATAGATTTAATTCAATTTTTTGTTCAGGTGGAATAATTGGGAAAAACTTTTCCCAGTCATCGTTTACTGAAGCTAAAGAAATCACAGAGGAATTATCAAACGAATATGATTGAATCCCTGGATTTCGTAATCCTATTTTATTTACCCATCCTTTTTTAGTGTGTCTTAAAGTCTTATATGTTTGTTTCAGTAACCCTTTTCGTGGTTCGGGGGTAAACGACCCGCGAATAGAAATTGTCTTTTTTAATCTAATTCTTGACCCAAAGGGTGGTGAAATATATACATTCATATCTTTTTGGAGCGGGTGAGGAGAATCGAACTCCTGTCCTCAGCTTGGAAGGCTGTGATAATGCCATTATACGACACCCGCGACGTATTCTCTTCCTTGATTTGTTAAGTAAACAAAAGTTATCTTTTCCCCATGAACCGAAGTACGCTCAACATAAACTAAATTAATATGTTGTAGTTGAGTTACAATACCAGCAATGCTACGTTGTGAGCGGTTCATCATCGTAGCTAAATCACTAGTAGTACAGTCACTGGTATCAACAGGACGATCTTTTAAATACTCGTTAAGAATTTGTAAAAGTTCTTTACCGAGTTTTGTCGGTTTGTTTACGGTATTTCCTTTTTTCATTTTCTGACCAATAAATTAATCCAGCACTTGCTTTTCCAATTCCTAGTCCAATAGGTAAGATTAAAAGAATAACAACTGCTGCTACAATAATTGATATAAAAAGATCCATTATATAGGTACCTCTTCTCCTTTTTCAATTTGTTCTATACGCCATGTTAATACTGATATGGCTGTATGGATAGTACCTGTTTCAGTAGGTTGAAGCTTGCTCTTTAATATTTCAATTTCTTGTTGCAACGCATTTATATGAAGTTGTGACTTAGGACTTGTTGTAGTTATTATTTTTTTATTCATTACGCTGCTAGCTCCTGCATTACACTCATTTTTTTATGTTTACGATACTCTATCCCCATCTTAGCTTGTTCTGGCAGATATGGGTTTAACCAATAATTCCTAATCTCTCGATAGAACATTTTAAACTCTTCACCATGTGGTTTAATCCGTGCCATACTATGAACTCTTTTATGAGTATATTGAGCCGCGTGAGCTACTTCATGACATAATACCATCATTAAACGATTATGAGTATTATCCGTATAAAAATTTCCAATTTCTGGATCATCCTCGAAGGATGCATATTCAAATACTTTTTGTGGGACTTTCTCATCAGGAGATTTACGTCCACAAATAGGCCACATAGCAATAGAAACACCTGCGCCATTATGTTGGGGATACCACCCACCTCTAGAATAACGACGTCGGGTACTCCAATCTAACCGAATGTGTTTAAGCTGAAATTCTCTCATACTGGAATATGAGGAAGATTCTTGTAACCATTCCTCTATTTGAGTTAGCTGGTGTTCAGCTTCAAACTCCCAGTAATCTTTATAGTCCAACCTAATAATATTGGTCATTCAATAGTCCTTTCTTTAATTATTATCTTAATATAACATAAAATTAATATTTATGCAATCAAATAATGACTATTTTCCGATGTCCCGCACGTACGAACGGCTAATTAGTTGATATGCTCCCTTATTATATGCGGGGGCAATAGTGTAAGTATTTTTTTCGCTACCACACTCTAAACAAGTACGATAACCTAAATCAAATCGTTTAACACTAAACGATTCATCGCATTTAACACATATAGGTCGAGGTATATAGTTATCCAATTTTTAGTCCATTCGTAAAATTGGGGGCTAACCGTGGACCCCCGCGGATGTATTGAGGCATCACCCTGATTAAATATATGTTATAATTCTAACAAAAATTGAAGAATATAGCCAGCATTATTTATATAATCCTATACTAATCGTAATAGAATCTGTAGGATAATATGCCTTATGATTAGTATTAGCAGGAATATACACCCAATCATTAACATCTAAGAAAACTTTTCGTTTCTTAAACTTTATTTCTTTTTTGCCTTTCAAACACCCAATTAAAACATGCATAGGATCTTTATGAAATTCAAAAGAAGGAGACCCTTTCTTACCAAAATAGATATGACAATCTACCTTTTTGACTTTAAAAATCTTTTTTAAATCATCACAGAGTTTAATATAATTATTATTATAATTTTCAATATCTGTAATTTTAACCAAAGTTTTATTTTGTAAAAATGAGTAGGTTTCAGATACAGAATTACATTCAGAATTTACTATTGAACTTGTATTAGAATCATCTATATAAGAAATAGATTTATTTGTAAATAAAGTTGTATTACATACTAATTCATCATAAGATAAAATTAAAGATTTTGACGGTTCATACGTTATTTTAACTATTTTTCTAGGATCAATAGTTGCTTTCATTAAAGCTAAAATGCTGTTTCTAAATTCGTTCATTATACCAATCTAATAAGTGTTTAAATCCATTACAAGAATAAGTTAAACTTTTTACATCTCGTAAATGTTCAGATAAGCAACTTCCTAAATAGTCACACTTGGAACAGTAGGAATTATGAGTTACTCGATCTTTTTCTATCTCTGTCCATTTTAAATATTCTTCAAACCTATCAAACTCCAAAAAATATTCATTGTCTTTTTCATCAAATTCTAATGTAGCAAATTTTCCAGTCGGAGTCAAGTATACGTGACTATCACTAAAAGCACTTTTATAATAAGGTCCTTGGCGTGTTAAGCTGGCTTTCATAAGTTTTTCATTAATAAATTCAAAATTCTTCTTAATCGGACTTAATATCCATTTAATAATAAATTCTTCATGTTCCTTATAATTAATTTTATGATCGTTAGCTTGACTAGGAGAATAGGGTTTAATTTCCACACTTCTTATAGCTTTACATAAATTAAGCTCTTGAATCATTTCATCTACATTTTTATTAAGAATTCCTCGTGAAGCTAAAATTAAAACCGATAATGGTCGAGAAGATTGAAGCATATTATGAAATACTAACTCATGTTTCTCGCGGCAGTCAAAATCATAACTTGCAGTTAAGGTTATTTCATCATCTAAAAATTGTGGAATTGGGGCAGAATAATTAGTAATAATATTAATAGGAGTGTGGTAATTCTTTAATAGAGTAATTAACATAGTTAAATAATCAGAATACATTATCGCAACTTCTCCACCATATAAATCAATATGAGTAATTTCAGTATAATTTGAAATCTCATCTAACCGTTCTCGTAAAGTAGAAATCTGAATTTTACGTCGGTCACTTAGTTGAGTCGG
>Ga0209992_10004377_pt1 | contig 11148 bp, 8 predicted proteins | sample 2SBtaG_2_FD_182564 | JGI IMG/M metagenome (GOLD analysis project Ga0209992, IMG submission 182564) | Deep subsurface microbial communities from Kolumbo volcano to uncover new lineages of life (NeLLi) - 2SBTROV12_ACTIVE470 metaG (SPAdes)... | ecosystem: Environmental > Aquatic > Marine > Volcanic... | reverse complement strand
CCAACTGGGCCCGCTCACTATCCAGTAGAACATTCATATTAACAGCAAGACCAACAAGCTCTCGCGGGTAATTTTCATCAAGACGCGATTTGCCACCCGATTCAATCGCTTCAAGATCCCTGGCAATAGCTCTTAATGGGATCAGGCTCCAGGCTAGAACAACCACCTGCCCAATAATCAATATCAGGCCAACTCCACCCAACCATCGCCACAAAGAATTTCGAAACCCGGAAACTTGTTTGGCGAGTGATTTGGTGTCCTCAGCCACAATGAATAAATATTCATGCTCGGTACCCAGTTCACTTTCCCAGACGAGCGGATAGTAGAGTACAAAATGCTCGTCATCCTGGTTTTGAAATACAATCTGGCCAGGCTTGAATTTATCCATTTTTTTAAGCCTGATTCCAATCGAAGATTCCGAGCGCCATAACAATTTTCCGCTGCTGTCATAGATCACTCCGTATAATCCAGAGCCCGGATGAGTAAATCGCGCTTCCGGCAATGCCGGCGGGATTTCCAGATATCCCCAGGTATCCAGGTTCGCCGCTGATAATAAAGCATAGATGTGTACCTGCAGGCGCTCCCTGGTAGCTTGTTCAGCAGCCTGTTTGTAAGCATTCTCCAATGCGATACCCGCGACTCCGAAAAATGCGATCAATACCACACTTGCCGACATTAAGAGCCTAAGTGTTAACGACCGTCTCACAAAGAAAAGCGATAACCCCGACCACGTAGGGTTTCTATAGGTTGGAGGCTACCATCAGGATCCAGTTTTTTTCTCAATCGGCCAATAAACACTTCAATTACGTTACTGTCCCTATCAAAGTCCTGATCATAGATATGTTCAGTTAGCACTGTTTTGGAAACAACTTCACCGTGGTGCATCATTAAATATTCGAGTACTTTGTATTCATAGGCGGTCAAATCCAACTGTTCTCTACCCACGCGTACAATCTGAGATGCAGTGTCGAGTTCTATAGGACCAGCTTGAAGCACCGGGTGTGATTTACCAACTGAGCGCCGGATCAATGCATTCAAACGCGCAATCAGCTCTTCATAATGGAATGGCTTTACCAGATAATCATCAGCACCCGCTTCCAAACCTTCAACTTTTTCCTGCCATCGACTACGTGCAGTCAGTATAAGAATTGGAAACGTCTTTCCCTGCTCTCTCAATTTCTGAATCAATTCAATCCCTGAAATATCAGGTAACCCTAAATCCACAACAGCCACATCAATTGGGTACTCAACTCCTGTAAACAGTCCCTCTTTGCCACTTTCTGCCTGATCTACCGCAAACCCTTTTTCACTCAAAAACTTTCTAAGTTGCTCTCTTAATACAGCTTCGTCTTCGACAACTAATACACGCATGGTGACACTTACTTTCCTTTTCCACGCCCTGAATTTGAATCGACCTTATAGTGTTTAACTCGCTTTCCGTCTTGGCTTAAAACTTTGATGACATGAACTTCCCGTCCCCCAATTTGCTTGGTATGTGCTCCCAACACACGACCACCATGCTTGGCCTGAACCTGACTGGCGGCTTGTTGCAGGCTGACAGCCCAAACGTTATCACCGGGCAAAAATAGTACCAACGCAAACACAAAACTCATGGAATATTGTTTCATTGCAGTCTTTTTCAATCGATTTTTTGCCTTTTTTATAAGGTTGACCTAAAGAAGTTTTGCAGAAAAGCAATTCAGATTAACAAGCCAGAGTACCCTGAACAACCCCACTTCACCCAGAAAAATAAACATCTCAACATTACTAATGTTGTTAGAACCCTATGCGCGGCGACAATGCTTCGGAAAATATCCGCCCGACATGAGTACCAATCTGTTGAGCTAGACGATCAAAAAACTTCTCCTTTGGTGTAAAATTTACAGTCTCCTCGGCACCGATTACATCTTTTGCAACCGAACGAATACTTCCAACACCGTCTGCTAATCCGAGTTCTATACTTTCAGCACCGGTCCACATTAATCCGGAAAATATTTTCGGATCATTTTTTAAGCGCTTCCCTCGTCCTTCTCGCACCGCAGTGATAAATTGTAAATGAATCTTGTTTAACAGACGCTGAACGTGTTCTTTTTCTGCATCATTTACTGGAGAAAATGGATCCATCAATGCTTTATGTGCGCCAGCTATCATCAAGCGACGTTCAATTCCCAACTTTTCCATTGCCGGGACGAAGCCGAAACCATTCATTATCACTCCGATAGAACCAATCAGGCTGGCATTATTCACATAGATTTTATCCGCTGCTGAAGCGATATAATAGCCCCCAGACGCACAAAGATCGGAAACAACCGCATGGATGGGAATATCCGGATGCTGTTTTTTCAATCGACGGATTTCATGAAAAATGTAATCCGACTGTACCGGACTGCCTCCAGGAGAATTTACGTTCAATATAATGCCCTTGGTACTTTTATTTTTAATCGCCTTGTTCAATCCCTCAATAATCGAGGCTGAATTAGTCGGCGCCCCCGCCATAATCACACCACTAATGTCGATAATCGCCGTATGAGTAACCCCGGATTTTATTGACTTATCCGAAAATGGATCGAAGGCTGCTATAGCAATACCTAATAGGTAAAGAAATAAAAGAGATTTAAAAAATATACTCCAACGACGCGCTCGACGCTGTTCGGAAACCGCTTCGAACGCCAGTTTTTCAATAACTTGCCGTTCCCATGCAACTTCTTTCTGGCTGGTTTCATTCTTGCCGGTATTCTCATCGGTATTATCATTCATTTTAAATCCTTAGTTTTTCGAATACTTATACTGTTTAGTATGTGGTTCGGAGCAGCAGAGTCTCAAATCACAATATCATTCATTGTTTTCAATCATAGACCAACGTGGCAAACAAATAGTCGGCATTTCAGGATGTAATCAAAAACTGAGTTTGAAAACCCTTATTACAGGTCACTATCTGGGAGACTTTCCCAGAAAGGACAGGCTGAAAAAATGCGACAACCGGCATAGTAACCATATATGGACCAACCCATAGATGATTTCATCTGGGTGATGAATCGAATATTCTCACACCCAGTGCCTTGCTTTGACACTTTGTTAAATTCGAATGACATTTAATCTAAGCACGGTTTTCATGGCTTCTGAATTTAAAAAAGTGTCAATTTTTTGAATGGCAGTTTTCTAGATCAAGGCGACTGCTGCTATAAAAGTGGGTTTAGCCCATTATTCCGATTAAGGTCGTAAACAATGACTGATATGCATCTCTATCAAAAAAAGAGATTCAATTCAATGCTCCTGGTAAAGGTTTTTATTTTCGGACAGGCGACCAGGCAACAACTCTAGACTGCCCATAAGTTCCACTGTATTACTCAAACAATACAGCGGGGCATATTTGTTCAGGGCACTCTCACCATCCGCCCCACAACTCACTGCGATTGCAGAAACACCTGCGTTCTGTGCCATTTTAAGGTCATGAACAGTATCACCGATCATTAATGTTCTATTTCTGTTTACCCCCAGTTGATCCATTATCTGCAATAGCATCATTGGATCCGGTTTAGATGCTGTTTCGTCCGAACACCGCGTCGCATCAAATAGATCTTCTGTACTGGTTGCACACATTGCTGCGTTGAGCCCCACACGACCTTTCCCAGTCGCAACCGCAAGAAGATACCCCTGCCCCCGTAACGACACGAGCATATCCGCAACCCCAAAAAAAAGATCATTTTGCTGAATATTTTTTGAGCAATACAATTCTCTGTACCGATTTACCAATTTAGCTGTGGTGTCTTTGCTTGCACCTGGGAACAGTGTCGACATTGCTTCACCAAGACTCAGACCAATGATACCCCTGACCGCGCCAATATCAGGCTTCTTATAAGCACAACTGAGCGCAGCTTGTTGAATACACTCAACAATCCATGCTATTGAATTTATCAGAGTACCATCCCAATCGAATACCAACAAATCAAAGGTCTTTTTCATTTTCCAGATTTTCAATTACATTAACTAACTCTGCATCCAATGGTGCATTAATGGACACCTGATTGCCCGATTTCGGATGTTCAAAACCCAAGTAGGAAGCATGTAAAAACAAACGCTGTAAGCCACGTGATCGAAACATTCGATTTAATTGCTTATCTCCATAGCGCACATCTCCAGCAACAGGTAAGCCAATAGACGCCGCATGAACACGAATCTGATGAGTCCTGCCTGTTTTTGGCTGAGCCTCAACCCAAGTCGCATTGCTGAATGTTCGCTTGCGAATAAAGCTGGTACGAGAATCTTTCCCCAATTCTGAAATCTCAACCATCCACTCACCACTTTTCTTTATATTTTTTCGCAGCGCTGCGTCGACAACTATTTTTTTCCTTTCTAATACACCGGACAACAATACCGAATATCGTTTTTTTACTTTATCGCTACGAAATAATTCGTGGAGATACTTCAATGTGGAACGCTTTTTTGCAATTAACAAACAACCGGATGTATCCCGATCCAGGCGATGCACCAACTCAAGATACCGATCATCGGGTCTCAATTCCCGCAACGCCTCGATCAAACCATAACTGAGTCCGGTTCCACCGTGGACAGCTAATCCACAGGGTTTATTGAATACCAACAAATCAGAATCTTCATACAAGACACGATCACTCAATCGCTTGTGCAGATTTTTTGGTAAGGTATTTTGAGTTTCAATCGGTGTCATTCGCACCGGCGGTATTCTCACAATATCCCCTGATTTTAGTCGATATTCAGCCTTGATCCTGCCTTTATTAACCCTAACCTCACCCTTTCTCAGCATCCGATATATCCTGCTTTTCGGTACGCCTTTCAAACAACTAATTAAAAAATTGTCAATTCTTTGCGACGCACGTTCACCATCTATAGTGATATATTGAACACGCGGAACCTGCAGATCTGATCCGTTCATGGCGGAATGATAGCAGTTTCAACAATGAAATTGATGCTTTCGACTAAGATTGTTATAGTAGAGGTAGTGACCAGAAGAATAATGTTACCAGGTTAAATGTCCGGAGACCGGGATTGAATGACATCTCATTGCCAGCTCCAGGAAACGATCCGAAAATAGAACTCGTGGCAAGGGATAGAGGAATTGAGTCCTGGTTTTAGATCGTAGTGCTGGAAAACTGGGCATCTTTTAAACGATTTTAATCGGATTGTGGGCTACCCCCCATTTTTCCACAGTAGGCTAACTATTCCTGAATTACCTCTTAATGCCTGCTGAATAAGGAGCGAGGTTTTAATAATATGCGAAAGATTGACGCAGGATTATTGTTTGTCTTCAAGGCGTAGCAACAGGCGCATAGCAGGGCTACGCAACTGTTGCTACAACGCAGAAGACGGACAATAAGACCAGTCAAGATTCGTATATTATTGAATCCTCGCTCCTAAATACAAATTTGGGTTTTATCGCTCAACCCCTGATGAGCGACTTGCGTGTCTCAAACGCAACAAATACAGAAGAACCAGTTGAATCGGTCCATACTTTGTGGCCAAAACCCTAACTGGTAGATTGCGCGGAAAAAACTTGATCAATATCCTGACAATTGAAAGGATCATGGCTTTTGTAGAAGTCATCCACTTATCGCCGACTTATGTTCGGACGTATACAGATTCCCCTGTTCCGGGAAAATCTATTCCGCAGCACTTAACTTCTCCTCGCGCTGGGACGCTAATGGAAGAAATACAGAATGAAAAGAATGCTTATCAACGCTACACAGGCAGAAGAACTGCGTGTTGCCTTGGTAGATGGACAGAAACTTTACGACTTTGACATAGAAATACCCTCCAGGGAGCAGAAAAAATCAAATATTTACAAGGGTAAAATTACCCGCATAGAACCAAGCCTGGAAGCTGCTTTCGTAGATTACGGAGCCGAGCGCCATGGGTTTTTGCCATTCAAGGAAATTGCATCTGAATATTTTACCGGACCGAATTCGGCTAACCAAAGTCGCTCCGGTATCAAAGATCGTATTAGTGAAGGCCTGGAACTTGTTGTTCAGATTGAAAAAGAGGAACGCGGCAATAAAGGCGCTGCGCTTACCACTTATTTAAGCCTGGCAGGAAGTTATCTGGTTCTGATGCCTAATAATCCTCGGGCCGGCGGCATTTCCCGACGGATAGATGGCGACAGTCGTACTGACCTTAAAGAAATTATAGATACCCTTGAAATTCCCGACGGTATGGGTTTGATTGTCCGTACTGCGGGTGGTGGCAAGAACAACGAAGAACTCCAGTGGGATCTGAATTATCTACTTCAATTGTGGGAAGCTATAGAGCGTTCAGCACAGGAGAAAGCAGCACCTTTCCTTATTTTCCAGGAAAGCAACGTCATTATCCGTGCATTGCGGGATCATCTTCGAGCCGACATCGATGAAATATTAATCGATAGTCCGGCAACATTCAGGTTGGTATGTAACTTTTTGCAACAGGTTATGCCACCGTTTCTGGAAAAAGCCCAACTTTACGAAGACTCAGTCCCGCTATTCAGTCGTTATCAGATTGAAAGTCAAATTGAAATGGCCTACAACCGGGAAGTTTCTCTCCCATCTGGTGGTGCGATTGTTATCGATCACACCGAGGCATTGACATCAATCGATATCAATTCCGGCCGGGCAACTAAGGGGGCGGACATAGAAGAAACCGCTTTAAACACAAACCTGGAGGCCTCCCTTGAAATCGCAAGACAGTTACGACTACGGGACCTAGGAGGCTTGTTCGTCATTGACTTTATTGACATGATGGCAAGCCGCAACCAACGTGCGATTGAAAACCAGCTACGAGACGCAGTGAAAATGGATCGTGCACGGGTTCAAATAGGCAGAATATCCCGGTTCGGACTACTCGAACTCTCCAGGCAACGACTGCGCCCTTCTCTCGGAGAATCCAGTCAGCTGGTCTGCCCCAGATGTTCCGGCCATGGCTCGATACGGAGTGTAGAGTCTCTCGCACTTTCCGTACTTCGGATTATCGAAGAAGATGCAATGAAGAAGAACAGCGAAAAAATAATCGCACATCTGCCGGTTGAATCGGCAACCTTCCTGCTCAATGAAAAACGTCCGGTAATTGATCAAATTGAGAAACGTCATGAGGTCTCTGTGGTCATTCTTCCTTGCAAACACTTGGAAACACCGGCATACGAAATTAATCGCCTTCGCATGAATGATGAAGCCGAGGAAACCAATAGCTACCAAAAATTAAAAAATGTAAGCAACGACAAACTTCCTGACTTTGCTCGTCAGGCTACTGCAAAACAAGAAGAGCCTGCAGTGAAAGAATTCTTACCGGAATCACCAGCGCCAATTTCAAATAAACAATCGCATGGTTTTTTCAAACAATTCTGGAAAAAAATGGTAGGAAATACTGTATCTGAGGAAAAGCCGAGCGAGCGAAAAGCTGCAAAGCAAACAAGAAGCAAGACCGGTCAAAAATCTGAAAATCGCGACGGGAATCGGAACAACAGCTCCGCTTCATCTGAAAATCGGCGCGGGAATAAAAAAACCAGGCGACCCCGGAATAACGAACAAACGAAAAACAAGAATATCGAAGATCAACAATCAAAATCTGATTCACCTGTCGAAAAGACTAATAATAAGCGAAGAGAAGGCCCCAAGCGGAGCATCAACAGGCGCCGCCGTCCTCGAAGAAACAGATCTCAAGGCCCGTCTACTGCTAAAGTAGAACAAACTGCATCCGACAATGAAAATCAAACAGCCAATACTACACAACAAGGCGAAACCAATAAAACGATTCCAATAGAAACTGAAGCATCCCCGGCCAATCTCACCGCGAAACCTGGAGAACTGCCTCCTGCTAATACTGCGGATACCAATGCAATGCGTGCAACGGTACCGATACAACAAGAATCTGGCACACCTCAGGTGGTAGAAACTAATCCGCAACCATTGACCAACAACAGCACCGATAGGTTCGCTTCATCACCTTTAGATCAGCCGTCATCAACCTTTGACACTAATCAGTCAGACTCTGTCGACCCTGTCGTAAACAAATCAGTAACAAGCGATATTCAACCAGAAAGCAGTAAGGAACCAGACAGTTCCGGACAGATTCAACCATCAGAAACACCGAAACCAAAGCAAGTTCGCTCAAGAAGATCTTCTACTAGAACTCGCCGACCCTCTAATCGGCGTCGCGGCCCAAAGCCCCGTCCAGAGACTAAAGAAGATTTATCGGTTCCAACAGAAAATCAAAATACTGGCAGCGTGGAAAATGAAATAAATATTGAACAACCCAGTATCCCTCCAAAGGACGACCAGTCGGAATAATCTAACCCCCGAAGTACCTAAAAAGGCGGCTCCGGAGAGGGCTGCCCTCCCCTTCGATTTGACGGTATACAGCAACTGTCACTGAACCTGCCCATGGCGCAATGCCTGGGCTGGCCGAAAACACTCTGTACCAATTATTGCCCCCAAAGACTAAAACCCGTGGTACCATCTGATTGTTTATTGTCTTTTGAATATTTCAACTTATTTCGGTTGTCAATAATTTTTACAGATTTGGGTTAGCATTTAAATTAAACGCCCAATAAAAGATTTTTATGAATGAATACATGAGACTAAGAAACATGGAGTAATTATTGCTGTATTAAATGTGACTAATTTGAAATGAATCTCAGTATCTTTTCAGAACATTTTGTATTGTGGATACAAGTCATAGATTTTTTTATGATCCACCACACAACTGAAATTCGGCTGAAAATGTTTACTCTTTATGGGCAAACCGGGCTCCTAGTACTCCATCACAGTTGTGTTGGGGGGGGGTAGGTTATGTCGAGAAGTGGTCAGCTGCTAGGCGCACGAGCGCAGGACTAATCGCACGTGTCAAGCGAGTGCAACAACGCAGATGGCTGCTTATCGGCTGATATACCCGTCAATACAACTGTGATGGAGTACTAGCCTAATTAAAAAAAATGAATCATTTCAATCTCTGTTTATTTCCACTAAATTTTGGTAGCTGGTCATGAAAAATAATGAAAATAAAACAAAATCTGACTTTAACTTCGACTATTGGGTAAATTTAGCATCTAATGATCCCGTTAATTTCCAAGTACAAAAAAACGCTGCAATAGACTCATTGATAAATGAGTCTCCGGAACATCTTCGGCATCGATTAAGAGGATTACAGTGGAGAATTGACATAGAAGTAAAACGCAGCAAAAACTCATTAGACAGTTGCGTGCGAATCCAGAAAATGATGATGGATATCATTTATGCCCCTGGAGGATTGGTCGAATCATTACACCAACTGACCGAACCAGAAGCCTCGTCAACGAAAAAACATCTTAACCCAAAAAGTAATGTCGTTGCATTTACAAATAAATCTGAAACTTAATCTCAGTTGATTTCAGACAGAAAAGAATACACCATTCGGCTTAGTTGTACCGCTCTTTCCAATAATTTGAACCCTGTGTTTAAATGGGAATTTCTGGTATTCCACGAATATAGTCGTTATGAAATATTGGGCTAAATATTCAGGGTTTCATTAAGTTTTCGTCAATTCTGCTAAAAGCTACTGGGCTGAAGGAACTGTAATAAACAGCTATTCTCGACGACATAACTGACGCTACGAACTCCATGCGAAAAGTGTATACAGTTTCTCAACTTAACAGGGAAACAAAAATCCTACTGGCAGACCACTACTTATCGATCAGAGTAGAAGGTGAAATCTCCAATATGGCAAGCCCGGCTTCCGGCCATATCTACTTTACTCTGAAAGACTCTTCTTCCCAGGTTCGTTGTGCAATGTTTCGCACGAATCGTCGTAAACTTGAGCATCAACCGGGTAATGGCGATCACGTGATTGTCTCCGCTAATGTTGGCCTTTATGAAGCGAGGGGCGAGTATCAACTTATCGTAACGAATATGGAAGAAGCCGGGGATGGTGCGTTGCAGCGAGCATTTGAGCAACTAAAACGCCGGTTGTCTGAAGAAGGTCTGTTTGATCAGGAAAGAAAAAATACCATCCCGCGCCTACCCACAAAAATCGGTATTATCACTTCTCCAACGGGCGCGGCAATTAGAGATATTCTTTCAGTACTCAAAAGAAGATTTCCATCCATACCCGTGGTTATTTTCCCAGTTGCGGTTCAGGGAATCGACGCCAAATACGAAATTACCGCCACAATCGAAAAAATATCTGCTGACAACAGCTGCGATGTACTTTTGATTTCCAGAGGCGGTGGCTCATTGGAAGACCTATGGGCATTCAACGAAGAAACTGTCGCGCGGGCCATTGCCAATTGCCCCATTCCCATAGTGACTGGCATTGGCCACGAAACTGATTTCACCATTGCGGATTTTGTCGCCGACCTTCGCGCGCCCACTCCATCGGCAGCAGCAGAATCGGTCACTCCAGACCAGGTTGAATGGATCTTAAACTTCAGCCGCATCGAATCACAACTGTTACAGATAATGCGAGCCCACACGAACTCTCGGATAAATTCCCTGCAATGGATTAGCAAACGGCTACACCAAGTACATCCTGGAAAACGCCTGCAAGATCAGGAGCAACGCCTGGATGAATTGGATTCTCGCATCAGAAGATCAATGAGTTCCAGAATCAACCACGCGACTGCACATATTGCGACGACTATGGCGCTGCTGTTGCAACACAATCCAACACATCGTTTAGTCGCTTTACAATCACAACACACACAATTGTCTCACCGATTGAATAACGCGATATCCAGAACCATTGAAAAAAGGCAGCAAATATTAAGTGAATTAGCTAGAACTTTGCATACAGTCAGTCCTCTGGCCACGCTTTCGAGAGGCTACGCGATTGTTTCCACTGCTGGAGACGGAAATATCCTAAGATCGTCAGACGAAGTCGTTACGGGAGATGAGATCGAAACCCGACTGGCAAAAGGTCGGCTTATTTGTCTGGTTGAAAAAACATTGGATAGCTAGTACTCCATCACAGTTGTGTTGGGGGGTAGGTTATGTCGAGAAGTGGTCAGCTGCTAGTCGCAGGACTAGTCGCACGTGTCAAGCGAGTGCAACAACGCAGATGGCTGATTTTCGGCTGATATACCCGTCAATACAACAATGATGGAGTACTAGTACTCCATCACACTTGTATTGACGGATAAAGTGTTTTTAATTTAATCCTCGCATCGGCCGTGGT
>Ga0209992_10004376_pt1 | contig 11149 bp, 7 predicted proteins | sample 2SBtaG_2_FD_182564 | JGI IMG/M metagenome (GOLD analysis project Ga0209992, IMG submission 182564) | Deep subsurface microbial communities from Kolumbo volcano to uncover new lineages of life (NeLLi) - 2SBTROV12_ACTIVE470 metaG (SPAdes)... | ecosystem: Environmental > Aquatic > Marine > Volcanic... | reverse complement strand
GGGATGGGGTCTCCGGGGATGGGGGCTTCGGCGATGCGGGCATGGGCCGCTCGCCGGGTTATAGCCGACATCCGCTCGTATTCGCTTTGGCGATACAGCGAGTTGGTGAACGCGACCTCGCTACCGTCGAGACTGAAGATTCCCATCCGCTCAAGCCGGCGAACTCGGTCTAGAACGTCGTGAGGGTCTGCTGAGACCGCCCGCTCCAAGTCGACGATCGAGAACCGATCTCCGAGCGCACTGCCCAGCGACACGATGTCGCTCAACTCAGGGCTAAGGCGGCTGAGCCGATAGGTGATTGATCTCGATAACGACGTCGGAATGGCGTCGGTGGGGGTGTCGACGCCGTTGGTCGACTCGACCAACGTCGCACGGGCGTGGCGCATCACTTCGGAAATATGCAACGGGTTGCCGTTGGCCCGCTTCACGATGCGGCTCAGGATCGGCCCTATCACGGCACCATCAACGAACCCTCGAGCCACCCCGATCGCTGATCCGGTGTCGAGCGGACCCAATTCGATTTCGTGAGCGAACATCAGCGCGGCGAGATCACGATGTTTCGCGGTAGGAGTTTGGTCGTCGCGCCACGCCAGAACCATGAGCTGAGAAAATTGCGGCGCCACGCGAAGCAGGCGACGAAGGGCCACGAACGACCAGCGATCGAGCCATTGAGCATCGTCGATGATGACGAGACCGGGCCGGTGCCCGTCGCCTTCGAAGGCTGTCACCAACTTGTCGAGAACGGCTCCTGACGGCGCCGCCGCGCTTGGCACCAAGGCCATCGGAGACCAATCAGCAGCCTGATCCGGTTGCGCGCCGCCAAGATCGATGTCGAGTAACGAACCGAGTGCGCCGAGCGGTTCTGCGGCGCTCACTTGGTCGGCGTTGACTCGGCGGACCGGGATAGACCGCTTGGCTGCTTCTTGTTCCAAAGCATCGAGAAGGGCCGTCTTTCCGATCCCTGCCACCCCGTGGAGAGACGCGGTTGTACCAACACCATCGACAACTTTGTCGACGAGCGCGATCATCCGTCGCAATTCCGATTCTCTACCAACCAACCCGTGCACCGGCTGTGACAGTACGCAAATCGACCATGGCGGTAGTGGACCCTCGCCGATTTGGCCGGGCGCGCCAGATCAAGGTTGAGCAGGTATCCTCTCGATCAGAAAACCGGACTATGTCGGCGAGCCAAAGTTCCCGACCATCCCGCTGCGGAGCCCCCAGTTATGGCCCCCACCTTCGCCGAACTCGGCGTTCCAGAATCAATAGTTACCGCGCTCAAACGCGCCGGCATCAAGAAGCCGTTTCCCATCCAGGCCGAGACCATCCCCGACCTCTTGGCCGGGCGCGATGTGGTGGGTCGAGCCCCAACCGGCTCCGGCAAGACGCTGGCGTTTGGGATTCCCTTGGTCGCCCGAATCGACAAGGCCGACCCCAAACGGCCGACCGCGTTGGTACTTGCTCCCACACGCGAGCTCGCGGCCCAGATAGCCGAAGAACTCGCACCGCTCCTACAAGCCGCCGACCGTCGAGCACTGGTAGTATTCGGTGGGGTTGGGCTCGAACCCCAAATCAAGAAACTCCGCAACGGCGTCGACCTCCTGGTTGCCACTCCCGGCCGGCTCGAAGACCTGATCCAGCAACGCTGTGTAACCCTCAACGATGTCGGCATTTTGGTGATCGACGAAGCCGACCGCATGGCCGACATGGGATTCATGCCCGTTGTTCGTCGACTCGTTGAGCAGACCCGCGCTGACCGCCAGACCGTGCTGTACTCGGCCACCCTCGACGGCGATGTCGGGAAGCTGATCAACCAGTACCAAGACAAACCGGTTCGTCACGAAGTCGGATCGGCGACTCCGGACCTCAAGGCGATGCAACACCACTTTTGGACAATCCCGCGGCCCGAGCGCATACCGCTTTGCGCTTCGGTGATCGCCACTTTTGGCCGCACCATCGTTTTCACACGAACCAGGCATGGTGCCGACCGAGCCGCAAAACAACTTGGTCGACTGGGCGTAAAGGCGGTTCCGATTCATGGGAACCGTTCGCAGGCCCAACGTAAACGAGCGCTGGATGAGTTTGCCAACGGCAGAGCTCACGCCTTGGTGGCCACCGACGTAGCCGCTCGTGGCATCCACGTCGACTCGGTTGAGTGCGTTGTGCACTTCGATCCCGTCGACGAAGACTCCGCCTACGTGCATCGATCCGGTCGCACCGCTCGAGCGGGCGCCAGCGGCCACGTTGTGTCCCTTATCGATCCCAGCCAACTCAAACAGGTCAAGGGGATGAAGAAGCGACTCGGCCTGCCTCAGGAAATTACTCCGCCGCCCGACGTCGATGGCGGCTCGCTACCGGAACTTCCACCCGAACCCGAAAAGCCACGCCAGCAGCAGCCGTCAAACCGCTCGAAGGGCGAAAGGCGCAATCGAGACGGGGCGCCGAACTGGAACCCGCCCAAGAAAAAGGCCCGAAAGAAAACCGGGAAGCCCGGCGCTAAGAGCGGCGGCAAGCCCGGCGGCCAACCGCGCTCAGGCGGTCAACGGTCGTCCGGATCCAACAAGCGCCGAAAAGCCACGCCAGCAGCAGCCGTCAAACCGCTCGAAGGGCGAAAGGCGCAATCGAGACGGGGCGCCGAACTGGAACCCGCCCAAGAAAAAGGCCCGAAAGAAGACCGGGAAGCCCGGAGCGAAGAGCGGCGGCAAGCCCGGCGCTAAGAGCGGCGGCAAGCCCGGCGGCCAACCGCGCTCAGGCGGTCAACGATCGTCCGGATCCAACAAGCGCGGCCCCAAGTCGGGTGGCCACCGACGCTGATCAGGGTCGCAGTTCGTAATATCGGTTCATCGGGTCGATATCGAACTCTCGGGTGTCGAAGGTGTTGAAACCCGCCGCAGCAGCCATCTCCTCAAAGACGTTTGTTGTGAGGCCGAGGGTGCCGAGGCCCGCGCCCCCCGGTTCTGACATTGCCGACGACATGCAATACAAGATCGACATTCCGTACATCATGGGCAGCACCGGGATCTTGCGATTGGCTTCGAGGCCCTCGCGAGCTTTCATGTCGGCGACCATCCAGGCCCCATCGTCGGCGAGGCATGACCGGGCCGACCGAACCGCGGCGCCGGGCCTGGGCAGGTCGTGAATCACATCGAGCGTTAGCAGCAAATCAACATTTGACAGCTCGTCCAAATTGTCGAACGTGCCGATCTTGAAGTTGAGATTGTCGAGTCCCTGGTCTCTGGCCCGTTGGTCTGCCGACTCGATTGCATGGCCCGATGGATCGAGACCCAAGACGGTCGCATTCGGGTACGCCTCGGCTACTGCCGCCGCGGCCACTCCTGCCCCGCACCCAACGTCGACCACCGTGGCGCCAGCAGCCAAGCGTTCGCCCATACCGGTGATGGAGTCGAGTATGACGGGTACCAGGAACGCCCGCTGACCGCCGGCCCCCATCGCCGCCTGGAAGTGACAGGTCTCGGCACCGTGCTCGTCCCAGGTCATGCCAATCCCAGTCGAGAACGCCTCTACGGTTCGGTCGATTTCGCGCTGGGTGATCGGAGGGCCAAAAACGCCAGCGGCGTACTGCGGGTGGGTTTCGTCGACTAGAGCCGCGTGAGCCTCGGGGCTGATCGCAAACTGTCCGTTTACGTGTTGCACCAGCTGGACGGCGGCCATGGCAAATAGCCACTCTCGGACCCACCGCTCGTGTAAGCCCGTGGCTTCGGCGAAGGCATCAGATGTCACGGTTCCGGCATCCGATAGTGCCTCGAACAAACCCAAACGGGCACCAATGTGAATCACCGCGCTGGTGATCTCGCCCTCTTTCAACTTGTAGAGGCCAAGGACGGTGAGGCCAAGCTGGTCAGGATCGAGTTCGGTGCGCATCGAACCAGTGTCGCCGACCGCTCGTCACGAGGCCAGCCCGGGCTAGCCCAGCCAACCCTGCACCGCGGATATTAGCGGTCGCACGTCAGGGCAGAGCTCTGCCTCGGCGGCCCATGCTGCGAAGTCGTCGAGCGGTATCTCGACCATCTGCTGCACCTCGCCATCGACTGGGTAGAGCTCGGCGTCGGTACGCATCAGGTAGAACCGACCCACCCACTTGGTTTGCTCCGACGCCTGCGAGATAGAGCCGAGCTCGATCAGTTGGCGTTCTTCGATAAGCAGTCCGGCTTCTTCGAGCAGCTCGCGCTGGGCTGCTCGCTGGTCGGCCTCGCCCACCGCCGGAACGCCGCCAAAAGCAACGTCCCACATTGCTGGATGAACGTCTTTCCAGTCGGCGCGTTGATGAACCACCACCGCCCCCGACAGGCGCTGGACAAGCACAGCCACAGTGCGGTGCCAAAGGTTCTTGGCCCGCATCTCGCCGCGAGTCACTACACGTTGCACGGCGCCGGTTTCGTCGATCTCTTCGACCAGTTCGGCTGACACCAGCTAAGGCGACTCAGCAGCGAGCAACCGGGTACGAAGGAGGTTGAGGGTTTGGATACAGGTGAACTGGCGGATGCGTTCTCGGTCGAACGGCATCTGCAAGAACTTGGCTTCTGATACGCCGTTGATGCAGATCGCAATCCACACGTCGCCCGGGTCGTGACCCTCGAGCGCGGCCGGGCCGGCAACGCCCGTTACCGCCAAACCAACGTCGGAGCCAAGGACCCGACACACTCCTTCGGCCATGGCGATCGCCATCTCCTGGCTTACCGCCGGGATGTCCGGCGCGTCCAACAGCGAGAGTTTGAGTCCACGATCGTAGGGAATCACGCCCCCGCGAAAGACGTCACTCGAACCGGCGATTGCGGTGAGTCGGCTGCCGATCAAACCGCCGGTCAACGACTCGGCAACGGCCATCGTCATGCCCCGATCACGCAGGAGCTGCAAGACGACTGACTCCATGGTGTCGTCGTCGATGCCGAACACAATGTCGCCCACGATTCCCCGCACGACTTCTTCTTCGGCATCGAGAACTGCTTCGACAGCTTCGGCGGTCTCGGCCTTGGCCGTAATGCGAACCTTCAGGCCTTCCCACCCGCTAGCCAGGAACGCGATAGTCGCGTCGCCAGTGTCGTCGAGTCGGCGAATCTCGTCGTCAAGTTCCTCGGCCAGACCCGACTCGGACTTGCCCCAGGTACGCAGCGTTCGGCTACGGATTACCCCGGTGAGTCCGGCCCGTTGCTGTAAGTCGGGCAGAATGCCGACCTCCAACATCTGCTTCATCTCCCACGGCACACCCGGCACCGCGTAAATGACCTTGCCGTCGTGATCGCCTTCGAGGGGGCAGATCAAGCCCGGTGCGGTACCGGGCATTGCCGGATTGAGTAAGGCCCCGACCGGCACGTCAGCTTGCAACAGGTTGTTCTGGGGCATGTCGCGCCCGCGGCTGCCAAACATTGCTCGAATACGTTCGACGACCTCTTCGTCTCTCACAAGCTCGACGCCCATAACGTCGGCGATCGCCGCCCGGGTTATGTCGTCTTGGGTAGGGCCGAGTCCGCCACAACAAATAACCGCATCGCTGCGGGTGAGCGCCTGCTCGAGCACGGCAACCATTCGGTCGTGGTTGTCGCCCACTTTGGTCTGATGGTGCGAATCAATACCGATCATCGCCAGCTGCTCACCGATCCACGACGAGTTGGTATCGACAATTTGGCCGAGCAACAGTTCGGTGCCAATGGCAACTACTTCGCACTTCACGATGTCTCCCGAAACTCAGTCGCCGGTCGTACTCAAAGCCGATTGGCCATCAAGTACATACTGCACGCCGCTAACGACCGTCCAACCAACGGCAATCCATAACATCGCGGCGATAAGGGTGTCGTTGGTTTCGAGCGTCGGCATGACGGCCATCACCAGCGCGACGCCTTGCACAAACGTCTTGTACTTGGCCGACCTGCGAGCCGGAAGCGACAAACCCTCGCGTGCCCATCGGGTCCGCCATGCCGTAATGCCAAGTTCGCGAATCGCGATGATCGTGACCGGCACCCACCAGTACCGGTCGACATAGACAAGACAGTATGAGCCTCCGATGATGACGATCTTGTCGGCGAGCGGATCGAGAAAGGCTCCACTTCGACTCACGACGTTGGCCCGACGAGCGACCTTGCCATCAAAAAAGTCGGTAGTGGCCAGAGTCATACCCAACCCGAAAGCGGCCCAGCTGGCACCGCGGCTGGCTTCGGCATCGAGGACAAACCAGAACAACAAAGGAGCGAATACGAGACGAGCGATCGTCAACAGGTTGGCCGGATGGGTGATGCCCGCCTGACGGGGCGCTTCGAGTTCGGTCACGATGCTTCCAAATCTGGGCCGAACGAGTTCTTAACAGTCAACAAGTGTTGGGTTCGCACCGCTAGATCATGGGGCACAGAAATGATCCCGTCGATTTCGGGTGCTTCTCGATGAGTTCGGCCAATGCCCGGTTCGTCCACGAGTACTTCGACTTCGCGGCCAACCAATTGGTCACGTCGAGTTGCGGTAATTGTGTCCTGAATCTCGCGAAGTTCGCCAAGACGCTCGTCTCGCAGGTTGGCCGGGACCTCGCCATCAAGCTCGACCGCGTAGGTACCTGCTTCGGGCGAGTACGCAAAGAAGCCGCACCAATCAAGCTGGGCTTGATCGACAAAATCGAGCAACGCGTCGTGATCTGCTTCGGTCTCGCCGGGGTACCCGACGATGAAGTTGGAACGAAATGCGGCGTCGGGTTCGCGACTACGGATCGTGTTGATCCGTTCGAGGAACCGCTCGCCGTCACCCCACCGCCTCATGCGACGCATCAGCGGGGGTGATACGTGTTGAAGGCTCAGGTCGAAATAGGGCACACCTGTGGCGCAGATGGTGTCGATCAGAGCTTCGTTGAGATCGGAGGGGTACAGATAGAGCAGCCGAACCCGGTCTACTCGTCGTGCGACCTCCTTGACCAGTGGCACGATGTTGCGCTCCCCCACCCCTTGGTCACGACCGTACGCGGCGAGGTCTTGGGCCACCAACACGATTTCTTGGGCGCCGAGTTGATCAACTTCGGTAATGATTTGTTCGATCGAACGGCTTCGTTGCGGTCCGCGAAATGTGGGTATTGCACAAAACCCGCAGGCTCGGTCGCAGCCTTCGGCGATCTTGACGTAGGCCCAAGGGCGCGCCGACGATGGTCGCGGCAGGTTGAGCAGATCAAAGTCGGGCGCTCGGCGAGTCGGGCCAAGGCTGACCGCCACGGCAGTGTCCGACCCGTTGATCGCTATCCCGAATGGGGCTATTTGGTCGATTTCGGGAAGCTCGGCCGCTAATTCGGCTCCGTGACGCTCGGCCATACAACCAGTGACGACGAGCTTGGCTCCATCACGGCGCGCCTCGGAAAGAGCCAGAATTGTTTCTACTGACTCTTGGCGAGCTTCGCCGATGAAGGCGCAGGTGTTGACAACCACGACGTCGGCATGTTCGACCGACTCCGCCGCGGTGAGTCCGTCGGCGATCAGCGTTCCTTCGAGCTTGTCGGAATCGACTTCGTTCTTCGGGCAACCGAGAGTTTCGAGGAAGTAGGTCTTCGGCTGCGATGGCATCGCCGCAGTCTACGGGCCGATACCCCGCCGCAATCAGTCTGCTAGGTGAGCGTCGTCGGGTCGGCTGTTCCGGACCGCCGAACAATCAGTTCAAAGCAGTTCGCCTCCGGCTGTCAGTGCGACCCGACGGGCTTGCTCCTTGCATTGCCACGCAAAAGGTTTCGGCAACCCGCGGGCGCCACTTGCGTTTCTGTGGCCCTTTGGCGCGAGATTCGTGACAACCCGAAGTACCACACTGAGGCCGATAGTCCTTTAGAGGGCTGCCACCAAAGCATCGGACATATCGTCGCCGCCCGATAGGACCACAACCGAGAGCACCCACAGAAAGAACAGCACGAATGCCTTGGTTCTGCCGACCCGTCCCCCGACGACCATGAACAAGGCGCTAACCGACACGATCACCACCATCAAGATCGACCCGGTTTCGGCCAATTTGGTGTCGAGGATCGGTCCGGGCCCGACGAGGCCCATGATCCCGCCTACGGCAAGACTGTTGAAGACGTTGGAGCCGAGAAGGTTGCCAACAAGTAGTTCGGTTTCGCCTTGGCGGGCTGCTTGAACACTGGTGACCAACTCGGGGGCCGAAGTTCCCATCGCCACGAGCGTAAATCCCACGAAACCGCCAGAGAGGTCGAAGGCTTCGGCGATGCGCTCTGCACCTTCAACTATGAACCAAGACGAAACAACAACCGTCAACAAACCGAGGACTACCCGCGCGACTTCGGGGCGGAGACGAACCACGCCGTCGCTGGCAATATGGATCACGTCGCTGTCAAAGTCGTGATCGTCGGCGCCCTGTCGGAGCACGAGTACAAGAAACACCCCGAGCAGTATCGCCAGGATCGCCCCTTCGGCCCGGCTGATCTGACCCTGAATCAGCAGCGCGAACACCACAACCGATGCGACCGAAATCGGTATCTCGCGGCGGATCGTACGCGACTTGACAGGGATGGCCGTGATGCTGGCCGCGGCCGCAAGCACGAGGGAGATGTTGGCGACGTTGGACCCGACGACATTGCCAACCCCAATGTCGAGATCGCCGCGAAGGGCGGCAATGCCCGACACGACCATCTCTGGCGCGCTGGTGCCAAACCCTATGAGAACCGCGCCGACGACGACCGGCGACACTCGGTAAAACCCGGCGAGGCGGGCCGCGCCAGCCACGAAATGGTCGGCTGCGAGGGTAAGGGTGCCGAGTCCCGCCAAAGCGAATACGAGTCCGAGAAACACTGGTTGACCCTAGGCCTCACCGCGGCGAGCCGAAAGCTCCTCGGGACTGATCAAAACATCACGTGCTTTGGATCCGGTCGAGGGCCCGACAACGCCCGCCTCTTCGAGCAAATCCATGATGCGGCCCGCCCGGGCGAAGCCCACCCGCAGCTTTCGTTGCAGCATCGACGTGGAACCCAACTGAGTCTGCACCACCAGGTCCATGGCCTGAGTAAGCAGTTCGTCTCCGCCGTTGTCGGCCGCAGGCGGAGCCTCGGTGATCGAGGTAAGACTCGGCGGAGTGGCGCTGATGCCGCCAGCCCCGGGAAGCGGCGAGTCGGGCGAACCCGGACCAGAGGCATTTGCCCCGCTGAGCGCATCGTCGGCCGCGAACTCTGGCGCTTGGTCTCGCCAGTGTTTAACAATGCTTCGCACTTCGTCCTCTTCGACCCAACAACCCTGCACCCGATGCGGCGTTGACGATGACGGGCCGAGCATCAACAGGTCGCCCTTGCCAACGAGTCGCTCGGCGCCCGGCTGATCGAGGATCACCCGCGAATCGGTGAGGCTCGACACCGCAAACGCCAGCCGCGCCGGCACATTGGCCTTGATAACCCCAGTGATCACGTTTACCGATGGCCGCTGGGTGGCGATAACCAGATGGATCCCGACCGCTCGGGCCATCTGCGCGATGCGAGCAATCGAATCTTCGACATCTCGTGCCGCGACCATCATGAGGTCGGCCAACTCGTCGACGACAATCAACATGAACGGCAACCGCTTGTACTCGAGCGGTTCGCCGTCGGGGCCAAGCTCGCCAAGGCCGACCTCGATCGACCCGGCATCTACGGCGTTGTTGTAGCCGGTGATGTCTCGAAAACCGACCTTGTGCAGCAGGTCGTAACGGCGCTCCATTTCGCGCACCGCCCACGCCAACGCGTTGGCGGCCTGGCGAGGATCGGTGACGGGCGCAGTAAGCAGGTGTGGCGCCTTGTCGTACTGGCCCATTTCGACCCGTTTGGGGTCGATCAAGATCATTCGAACCTGATCGGGGGTCGACCGCATGAGAATCGAAGTGAGCAGCGAGTTGAGGCATGACGATTTGCCGGCACCGGTCGCCCCGGCGATGAGCACATGAGGCATGGTGGCCAGGTTGATCATCACATTGCGGCCGTTGATATCTTTGCCGACCGCAACTTCGAGCGGGTGGCGTGCATGGCGCGCCTCGGTAGACGACAAGATGTCGCCGAGCGCAATCACCTGGCGGTCGGTGTTGGGCACCTCTACGCCGATAGCCCGCCGGCCAGGGATCGGCGCGAGGATTCGGACATCGGGCGAGGCCATGGCGTAGGCGATGTCCTTGCGCAAGCTCTCGAGCTTGGCCACCTTCACGCCTTCGCCCAACTCGAGCACGTAACGCGTCACGGTGGGTCCGACCACCGGTTCGAGAAGCACGGTGGGTACGCCGAACTGGTCGAGCGTGTATTGCAGCAGTCGACCGCGCTCGGCAACCTCGATTTTGTCGACTGAGCGACTTTGGCTGCGAGACAAGATCGACGTCGGCGGGAGCTTCCACTTGCCGGAGTTGGGCGGTAGCGCCAGCGCCTGCTGCTCGGTTTCGCTCGCCGGTTCGACCTTGTTTTTCGCTCGCGGTTTTCGTGCCGCCGGTTTGGGAGTTGGGTCTTCAGCGGCTTCTGATGCTTCGGCCGATTCGGGTTCTCTATCTGATTCTGGGACCGGTGACCGAAGATCTATGGGGCCAGGCCCCGCGGAGGGATCGCTGAACAACGACCGAGCACTGCGGCCAATCAGCGGCAGTATGGGTTTGAGCGCCGCGCCGACGTATTGGCCGACCACCCGAGCCGAAGACCCGGTTACAACGATCGCGCCGACTACGCCTATGGCGACAAGGACAAGGGCACTGCCAGCCGCCGCGGCAAGGCTGTAGAGCGGACCACCAACCACCATTCCGAGAGCGCCGCCGGCCGCACCAATTTGTTCGATCGGGTCGTCTATCCCCGGACGGCCTCGAAAGATGTGCAGCAACCCGGTAACAGAAACCAGCAGTAGGAATCCCCCGACCGATGCCCGCGCGATGCGCTCGGTGTCATCCTCCTCGGCTTCGCTACCTCGCACCAACAAAATGCCGATCGCCACGAGCCCGATGGGCACCACCGTGCGGGTCAGCCCGAGACCGAGCGCAAGCCCGTCGTCGAGTGCTTCGCCTATAAGCCCGGCCGAGCCAAGCCACACTGCAAAGCCCGACAAAAGACCGAGCAGAATTGCACCGATCCCCCACATGTCGGCCTGATGACCGGAGAGGATCGAACCAACAGCGTCGCGGGACGCGGTGCTGCCGGACTTCTTGCGCGCCGCAGGCTTCTTGGACGCGG
>Ga0209992_10004374_pt1 | contig 11150 bp, 5 predicted proteins | sample 2SBtaG_2_FD_182564 | JGI IMG/M metagenome (GOLD analysis project Ga0209992, IMG submission 182564) | Deep subsurface microbial communities from Kolumbo volcano to uncover new lineages of life (NeLLi) - 2SBTROV12_ACTIVE470 metaG (SPAdes)... | ecosystem: Environmental > Aquatic > Marine > Volcanic... | reverse complement strand
GCAAAAGTATTACCAGCACCAATGAAGTTTAATATAGTAAATCCATATCCAACGATAGCACCTGTAGTTCTAACACCAACCCCTTGACCAGATACATTCGTTAAATTTACACCATCACCATAATATGTTACAACACCAACTGCAGCTCCAACAGTTGCTCCAATACCTGAAGCATCCTTTGTGAAGATAACATTGGTGGCAAGAGTACTAATCCCACTAACATTTAACTTCTGTGCTGTTAAGTCTGTGGTAGTAGTAACTCCAAGAGTGGAAATACCTGCATAATTTAAATTAGTACCTTGAGCATTGGTAATAATACCAACTGCCATATTACCAGTACCAATTACATCTAAAGTAGTGGTTGTTGTAACTCCACTTACATAGAAGTTAGTTGCACTATTGACACTAATTCCAGTAGATACACCTGATACAGTTAAATTAGTTGCTTGTATTGAGATTGCATCAATAGTGGTTACTATTCCTGTTGTACCTCTAAGGGTAACAACCGTAGTAACACCAGTTGCATTTATATCAGTTACCGCAATTCCACCCTTAACATCCAGTTGAGTGGCAGGAATCGTACTTCCTATACCTACCTTCTCGGTAGATGCATCGGCAAATATAAGATCGGTGTTAACTTCTAAGCCGTTCTTTACTACAAAATTCTTATTTACAGCCATTTGGGTTCACTCTCCCCCTATTTTTTATTATTTATGCCTTTTCTATCTTAATAGTACCTACCTTTTGAGTATTTCCTCCAATAGTAGCAGAATCAATGGCAATCGCAGTAAATCCTGTTCCACCTCTATTAATATCTCCACCTAAAGCACCACCACCTCCACCACTTCCACCCAAGAGAGCTCCATTACCTGCATTAAATTGATAATTTTCACCTGCTTTATAACCTCTAGTAACAGGAGTAGTAAAGATAGAAGTAGATTTCTGACCACTTCTTCCCGTAAAGAATTGAGTGCTTCCAATAGAAACACAAGGTGCTATTCCTTGAGTTGCCCAATACTCCCCTACTGTACATCTCGCAACTCTTCCCCCATAAAGTGCAGTTGTATTTACATCTGCAACACCTTCCTGTGGTGTCCGAGCACCAGAGCCCTGCAAATTTAAGTTTGGATTAGGTCCAATACCACCACCAAATCCTTCTTGGAGGATGTCTTCTCCACCACTTGAAGCACCAGCTCCCCCACCACATGCAACTAATAATTCTCCTCCTCTATAGAAGAAAGATCCACCACCACCATTACCATCAAGAGCACTAGGGGCAAATCCACCTGATGGCCATATTGCTGCTCCCAAATTAACAACATATTCCTGTTGTCTTGCAAGTGTCATAGTCCAAATACTCACTCCACCTTGTTTTCCCGTCTTACCTCCAGCATCTGCTCCTGCAGCTCCTTTTAATGTTATTTTAACCGTAATATCTTCTTCTGGTGCATTTATTGAATATATTCTATTCCAATCTGAAGTTACTGTGATATCCGTAGAAGGAGTTATTTCTAATGCCTCCTCTTCTAAATTAACTACCTTAGTGCTATAAAGATCAGCATTCACATCAAATTCTTCTAAATGAAGTACACTTCTGGAAACATCTGCTCCTGCTGCATCATAAGTAACCACATTAGATAATAAAGGAGAATTAACTGCTCCAGGATAACTAATACTACATGCCACCGTATGAATTCCTGCCGTAGTATCATTGATTGTGAAAGTATTTGAACTACTACCAGTAACCGATCTTGTAGTAGCAGTAACAGGATTCTCTCCATTAACTTTCCACTGATAAACCAAATTAGGATCTGATTGAACTGCACTACCTACAAGATCATCAATAAATGGCCAAATATATCTTTCAGGGTGTATTCCATTTTCACTATTAACAGAACTTGTTTTATATTCAATAGTAATACCTGCGGATGCACAATCTGTCACAAATTTATCATAAGAAGCACTCACATTTGAAGGAGTCATGCTACCTGAAGCATCAACCCACAAGGTAACAGTAGTTCCTGAACCATAATTACTTAAATTTGCAAGAGTAAACCAATCTGAGGCATCTGCTACAACACCATCATCTCGATTTACATTTTCAACATTATAATCTGTAGGAGAAGTACTTGGAAGTTTAACACCACTATATCCACCACCAGATCTTGCTACCCTAAAAATATTAAACGGTCTATTTGGCCATCTATTCCTAAAGTCATCCCAATCAGCATTAATCTGACTCTGAGAAGGACTACTTTCATCAATAAGTGCAATACATGGTGAAGGAACTCCTGCTCCTGTAGATGACCCAATGGATGCAAGAACATTAAACGTTGCATCATTGTTTATAGCAACAGTAGAAGATACAGGTTGTTGAAGAATAATAATAGTAGGACCAACAGTTATCTGAGCAGTATCTGAATTTAATGGAGCATTAATAGCATTACCAGTAGAGCGAGCTGTACCTGCAGTAATTGGAGATGCTCCATATGCAGAGGCCTCATAACTTGATTCTAAATAAAACTCTCTACCACTATCATTAAAGTTTAATTCATTTAAAGTAAGTGCAGTCGTTGCTGTACCCGTAATAGTAGAACTAGTTGCTACTGCACCATATCCACTCTCATACCACTGGTAAGAAATAGATCCTGTTCCAACTGGAAGTGCTGTTGCAATTCCTACTAAGGTAACAGAAGATCCATCTGTGGTAATACCCGTAGGTTGTTGAGTATATGAAAGGATAGGTCCGTCTAACTCAAGAGTAGTCGGAGTGCTCCTATATGCTTTAAATCCTATCATGCGAAGTTCTGTCCTCCTACTACGCCATAAAGTGATGAACCACTATCGAATGTCATGAATGAATATATGTCAGTCTTACTTGCCGTGGTAGTAACCGTGGGAGTAACAGCAGCAGGCCAATAAACTGGAATTGATGATCCCCCATTATCATTAAAGGTAGCTATACCCACAGAGTAACCTGTGCTATCCTGAAGAATCTTCACGGTAAAGGCGGTTGATCCTGATGGTGGATTCTTAAGAGTAAAGGAAGTAACTGCCTCATCTACCGTTAAAGTAAATGACTGTGCAACTGCCAAATCAATCGTTACTACACCACTCGCAATATCAACTGCTTCTACATTTTCAGAATAAGTTTTAAGTTTAGTTGAACCTTCTAAATCTATATCAGCTCTTGGAACTCCTGTTCCTAAACCAACCTTTCCTGAAGATGTTGTTACTGCACTTCCAACTATCAATGTGGTAGCAGTTACAATTCCTGTTACTATATTACTAGAAGAATCATTTAGATTATAAGTGGTTGCACTGAGTGCTCCACCAACCTGAAGATCCTTAGTTGTAGTAAATCCTGCAAAGACTGCTGTATTCCTTACATATAATGCAGTGGTTCCGATACCTGTCTTACCAACATCTAGTAAAAATTCAGGATTAGAATTACCAATACCAATGTACTTAGATGCTGCATTAATAGGAGCATAACCCGCAGAATCTCCTGTTCCAACACTCTCCCAAAGACTATCTGTAGGAATATTGGTTAGAAGAGTAGCATCTCCTTTGAAGAAGTTAGCAGTTACGATTCCAGCAACATTTACATTACCCTCAATATTCAGTTTGTATTCACCTGAAGTGGTTCCTATTCCAACACCTGTACCATTTATAGTGACGATTGAAGATCCAGCTCCAACCTGTAAAGTATTAGGATTGGGTGAGTCAGTTGCAATTCCTATTCCATCAAAAATTGGAATAGATGTATTTGTAGAAATACTTACAGCACCAAAACGATACCAATCGTTATCAGTAGTGTATATCCATCCAGTGTATCCACCCTTAATAGGATTTGCAAAGTATGTTACATCACCAGGATTGCCTGATAGGGATGGGGTTCCAACTCCAAGAGTTTGTTTTCTAGAAACTGTTGCATCACCCTGTAAGAAGAGTGAGTTAGCCTCAATACCCTTATTTGATGTTGAGGTAAGTTTGTTGTTAAAGATTACAGGACCATCAAACTCAGAGATGATGTTTCCATTTGGACCACCTTCAACTCTCAATGATCTACTAATCGATGCTTCAAGAGGAGTGAGAACATCAAATCCAATATTAATTCCTTGCTCTGATGCATCTTCACCTGTGGTTGTAGGAATCGGTGCATCGAATACTTCTTCCTGACCTGTAGCAGAACTTACTTTCTTATTACCAATATAGAAGTCACCAGCATCATTCATACCAGTGTAGACATTCACACCACCATCAAGTTTAGTAGACTGTGATAAAAGTTCTTCTTGAGCCGTGAGATTACGATCTTGTTTTTCAGGAAGTGCAGTGGAGTAATTACCAGGCCCAAATCCAACATATTCAAAAGTATGACCTGATGCACGAATGATAGAGTTCCTATGGAATTCAACTGGACGGCAATCAATACGTGTTACTACAGTATTATTAACATGAGTAGAAGGTTTCGTTCCCTGAACTCCTCGGAATACTGTAAGAGGATTGCCTGTAACAGTTGTTTTAACTCTTACAATCTCAGAACCAATCTTCAGATAATCTCCAATATTAATATCAAGATCACCAACATTAGTAATTTCAATATTTGTGGTATTTTCAGTCAGAACAGCAGAAGAAAGTGTAGTTGTAATACCTGCATATTCAGTAACTTGTCTACCTGCTAGATTTTCATCGGTGACAGAAACATTACCACCCGCCGATGCAAAACCAAACTTATAGGCATACATTGTACCTGTAGCATCAGGAGCTGTTGTACCTATCCCAATACTTACATTAAATGAAGTTTGATTATTAACCTTTTTAACAATATAATTACCACGATAAAGAGGTCGATCTGATCCACCCAACTTAATCTTATTATCAACATTCAATCCATGTCTTTGAGTCGTTGTAACAACACCCACTCCACTATCCATATTATAATTGAATGCACTCACATTTAATGTCTGACCCGTTACATATGCACTAGCAGCAGATAAATCAGTAGATCCAACTCCCAAAGTAGTGGCAGCACCAACAGTAGATGCAGATGCAACCTGAATAGTATTATCAGTTCCTACTCCAGTAATCCTATAAAGAGTATTGAACTCACTATTACTATCAGGTCTAGTTCCTCTTATATCAAGAGTATCACCTACGTTATCATAAATCGAAGTAACCGTGACTACACCAACTGCATAAGGAGCATGAGTTCCAACACCAAGAATATTAAGAGCATCTCCAACTTTATATCCTGTACCACCATCCATGATCTTAACTGAGACCAAATTACCAGAGGTATTAGTTTGTATTCGTGCTGTCGCATTCTTTCCTACAGTGCTGACACCTATCGCATCAATACCACCTGCAACTAACTTCGCATCATAAATGTATGATGCAGTTCCATTACCATAACCAGTACCACTTTGTGCAATAGCAATAGTAGTAGCACGATTCAATCCATGATCAATGGAAGTAAAGATAGTATGAGCTGTTCCTGCAGCATTAGAAGTAATCTGAGTTATTCCAAATCCAACATTCCAATCAAGGATTCCTTCATCGATAGTTTCCTTAGTAAGACTCTTCTGAAGTTCATTGATTACTACTTGTCCAATAGGACTGGGAAGAGCATATGATGATGTTTCTTTAGGATCAGAACTAGCATTATCTCTATTATTTTGAGGATAGATATTTTGAATAGGTTGCGAATATCTTTCAGTAGAGAAAGGACTAACAGATGGTTTATTAGATGAATTAATTAATAATAGATGATAAATTCCATCCTGACTTCCAGCTACATATTCCTGTATCTGTTGGGATCTATAAACTTGATATGTTCCTGCATACTTCTTCTGCGTAAATGTAGGAAGACTAGTTGTTCTAGAATTAATATCACTAGTCATTGTTCCAAGACTAGTAGCATTAGTTACGCTAAATTCTCTAGCACTTGATATTCCAACAACACTAAAAGTTCCATTGTAACCAGAATTTGCAGTTCCTACTGGGTTGTCTGCACTCTTTACATTCTTAATCTCAACCTGAGAACCTACTTTTAATCCATGAGGCAATTCAGAAAGATAATAAGCTGTGTTACCTACCCAATGAACATGTGCAAGGAAACTAAAGTTTCTCTGCTCATTCTTATTACCCAAACTTACTGTAGTAGGACTAAAATAGGTTTGAACTTCAGTATCAGTTGCACCTGTTACATTACTTGATTCTTCTAATACATATCCATCCACAGGAGGACGTGCAGATGAAATTCCACTACCTGCAGGAAGTACATAACGAGCACGGTAGATAGTATCAATAATATTTCTTGTATCAGGTGTTCTTTCAATAAAGGTTCTTGGAGTGGCATTACCTAAAGTTGCTGCACCTAAAGTGTTAATACAAGAATAAATGTCATTATCAGTCGCCGCAATTCCGACTGTTACATACCATTGACTTTCATTAGTATCATATTGTATTGGATGTCCAATATCTCCAGCAATTTTATCTGAAACTCTACTTACAACATCAAGAATACCACCCTTGTTATTAATAACAATAGCTTCTGCAGATACTGCATCATTTAATGTTTGAGCAACTTTTATCTGATTAGTACCAATACCAGAAGTGATGGCATAATATATGGTATTTGAATCTAATCCATCAGGGAGATGACCGTTCTGAGAAATGACACGGATACTCTCACCATTGATGAAAGTATGTGGTTGAGTAAACGTAAGAACATTTGCACTAATACTACTAATGCCTGTAGATTCTAATGCAACTTGAGATGTTTTCTCATACGAAATTGGTCCTTGATAATTAGTTACCAATTCAGTATCAGGCATCACAATTCGTGCCGATTTCTGATTGATTACACCTGTGGTAGCATTAGGAATAAGAATATTTAATTTATCATTTTCTTTTGCACCAATTCTATAACCTTCAACCACACTATCTGGTTTCACATCTTCATTGGTTTGACCATAAAGATATAAACGACTTGTCGAACCGACACCAGCAACTGAATCAGTTTTGTTAACATCTATCGCATCATATTCAATCGCTATTGTTGATGTTTCAATCTCTTTTGGTGGAATAATATGAGTAAAATATCCAATATCATCTCTGGCAAATGCATTCTTCTTGAATCCTTGAGCAACTAATGATTTTGCACCAAAGTTTGAGTTAGAGTTAGTAACAGATAAGTCACCACCAGACTCCGTTAATAAATGCTGTGAATAACCAATCGCAAATACAGAAACGATCTGAATAACAGCATCATTACTGGCTTTAATATGATAATTCTTATAAGAAGGTTTATAAATCGCTAAAGAATCTGAACTTATATTTTCATTTCCTGCAAAAGTACTATCTTTATACTCTCCACTCTCTTCATCATATTTAACAAAAGCATTATTATCCTTCTGCAGACCAATACCTGTGTACTGTGCCACAACCATAGACTTAAATCCTGTGGCCTTATCTCCATCTGCAAACAGTCCACACATACCATAAACAGATCTCAAGGATATATTAAAGACATATGGAGATGCTGAAGTAACCGTATTAACTTGAAGATTAACAGTCGAACCCGTTACGGTAGGTAATGCATTTACAGGAGCATTTAATACTTTATACTTAAACTCAGTTGTTCCTGATGAATCCGTCGTAAGAACATCACTCACAACAAAATTACCACTATAACCATCAGCAGTAATTCCTTCAATCTGGAATGCAGTATCTACATCTAGTCCTGCAATAGCAGATGTTACTTCTACTGTAATTTCTGTGGAAGTGGTAGATCCATCACCTGCTTTAATACTGGATATACCTACAGCACCACTTAGAGGACCAACAATACGGTACTCATCAATCTTAGGTTGAATATCTAATCCAGAAGAAGGATAATCTGGTTCAATCTCTCTACCAGAGGAAGGACCATAAGCAAGTCCAACCTTTTCATAATACATGTCCAGATCAGTTCTTGCTGCATCAAAGTCGGATATAAATGCATCATCAATCTTGACATCATTTACACCATCAGCATATTCAAATACTGTTAACTTATGGTGAGAGAAGTTAGGAACAAATTTATTAGAGGTATAATCTTTATATACAGCTCCATTTGGATCTCCATCAAAAAGACTGAATTGCCATAGATAGCAAGAACCAGTTAATCTAAAAAGAGCAGATTTCTCAATAGCATCATTTTCAGGATTTGGAATATATTTTGGTCTTATCTTTGTCTTTCTTAAATCTAAACCAACAAGAGAAGTACCACGAGGAAGAATAACACCCCCATAGACACTATTCATCTTATAAAGAGCATTATCCGCAGTCGTTAAATCAAAATTAGTTGAAAGAGACCATGCAGGGAAATCATCAGAAGTATTACCATCTCTCAATCTATAATTATTTGCACCATCAGGAATCCATCCAGGCCTATTATCTACAATATGCTCACCAGGATATAAAAGAATCGTTGTTTTACCAAATCTATCATTATCTAAACCTTTCTGATATGAAAACCTTGATGCTTCAACAAGAGCTCTTTGAATGGTTTTAAATGGACGGGTTAATGAATTTCCTTGATTCTCAATACTATCTGTCGCATCCAAATCATTCGGATTAACATACAGAATATTACCACGAACATTCTTGAGGAAATTATCTAGACGACTGAGAGGCATCTTATTTGCACGATAAGTTCTATTATGATTTATTTATCATCCAAAGGATTGGTATATGTGAGCATGTCTTCAGGACAATTATCCCTCACAAAATGCAAAACATTCATAAACTCTTCCACCGTCTCACACTCTACTGTTCTAGTCTCTCCTTCATCAGAATATAAGTGTACTTTTCGTAAAAGGGTATCCACAACACAACGGGTAAGGTACTCATCTTCCATTGTAAACCTTATATATGTTTATCTAGTATACCACGACTAGTCCTTGATGTCAAGTAGGTCACCAACGACCATATAATAGCAGTCTACAGGAATTCCTTGACTCTGCAAATGAACCTCAAGGCCTTGTACTCTTTTTACAATTAGATTTTGCTTTGCTCCTACCTCTGTAAGGTGGACTGTGACGGTAGATAAGTCAACTAACTTCTCCCATTCTTCTGGAAGGTTAATTAGTTTCTTTTGGGTTCTACCATGTAATGTTAAAGAATCACTCATTCTATAATAACCTCAATCGTTTCGTCTTGTATATATCCTCTCAAACTTTCAAGTCTTGTTATCTTATTATTTAAATCTCCTAGAGCTGTTCTATTACCCCATATTCTCATACACAATTCATTTCTTTCCCCCCGCAATGCATTTGTTGCATCCACCATTGTTTTGTTTCTACCATCCTGATTAGTAAAAGAATCCTCTTTTGTTGTCAATATTCCAATAGCATTAGAAATCTTTGTATTGGAATCTGAAGAACATGCAGATAATGTGCTCAATAAAATACCCAACTGATTATTTTCAATAGTATTTACACTCTCTCCTTCATAAGCTAAGATACCCGTACCATTATTAGCAGTAGGGGCAGTTTGGAATCCTACTTTCCAATAAGATTTATCTGCACCAACACTAGGAGCAACCACCTTAGTTAAAATTCTATAATTAGTAGGATCCATTGGAATTTCAAACCCTTCTAATGCAGGATCCCAACTTTGAGATCCTTTAGGATCTCCTGAATTATCTAAGGAAATTCTACCTCCAATTCCAAGCTTGGAAGTTTGCATTATACCAACAGTTTGAGGATCACTGGGTTTAGGCCAATAAATAGGATCCTCGTGCAGAAGGAATGCATATCTAAATCTTCCATCCTGTATCGTTTTAACTGTAAAACTTAGGTCATTAGCAGTAGTACCTGCTCCCATTCCAATGGAAGTTCCAGCAATTGTAATCGTTTCTCCATTTGAATAACCCAGTCCACCAGCACCAATAATGTCAATGGCAACACCACCACTAGTCGTAGATATTCCTACCGTAGCAATTCCTCCACTAGAGTTCGTAAATACCGAGAATGTCGCTCCTTCTCCACCTAAGTTGGAAGTACTAGGAACAGCATGATATTTCTGACTTACTTTATATACTTCTCCATTGGACGTTACATCACTGATAACTCCCACAGGGCCTGTAGTAGGATTATCAAGAATGCTGAAGGATATTGAATCAAAAGCAGATACACCAGCACCTGCAGTAGGATCCACAGTCAGAATATTAACAGTAGAAACATTCGTAGTTACAACACCCGCCGCACCAGTTGTAGGAATTTGAGCAAGATCAGCCGTCCCTGTATTAATACCAATAATTTTAGTGGGTGTAGTTAAAACTCCTTCTCTATCACAAACTACAAGTTGACCCGTTTTGTATATGGGAGACATTGATGGATCTTGACCCGTTGATCCCACTGGACTCATTACTGTTAATAAATTAGAACCTGCACTTATGGTTCCAATAAAACTTGTTACAAAGGTATCCCCAATATCTTTTTGATATGGATCAAGATAATATTTCAATCCATAATAATTCTTAGGTGCAAATCCAAATCTAAAAGTATCTGCATCATGAGTAAATGAGTTAGTAGTACCTTGTTCTGCACCAGTGACCGCATTCGTAGGTGAAGTAGTTACTAGTCCCACAGCATTAGAAGGATCGAGATAATAGAAAAAAGTACTTCCAACTCCTACTAAATTTCCACTTAGTTGCTCAACTATATCTGTATAACCATTTTCATTTAATGCTACAGCACTAAAGGTGTATAAACTAGGAGTAGGAGCATCATTTAAATTAGTAACCATCCAAAATAAATCCGATCTACAAGAATTTACTCCCGAAAATCTGGGAGCATATGCATCTTTTACATCATCAATTGCTCTATTTACAATCTGAATTTCTCCAAACAATTCACTATCTAATTTAAAAATAGCATTATCCCAATCTGATTTATCATTATCTAATACGACAACATCATCTTGAAAGAACTTAACTTGAGTATATCCATCATCAAGACTTTCAAAAATCTTTTGCTGCATTTCAGTTGTTAATGACATTATGCCTCCTCCTTATCATAAGTATAACCAGCAATTGAATGACCTGATTGATCACCTGGATAATCTGCTGGAGATTCTCCATCATACTCAACATGCAATTC
>Ga0209992_10004373_pt1 | contig 11151 bp, 7 predicted proteins | sample 2SBtaG_2_FD_182564 | JGI IMG/M metagenome (GOLD analysis project Ga0209992, IMG submission 182564) | Deep subsurface microbial communities from Kolumbo volcano to uncover new lineages of life (NeLLi) - 2SBTROV12_ACTIVE470 metaG (SPAdes)... | ecosystem: Environmental > Aquatic > Marine > Volcanic... | reverse complement strand
GAGGCCCCCTTAGAGTAATCCAAAATATGATGACTGAGATAAATACAATGGTCAATCATAATCCCAACTATTGACGGTAACATAACAATGTTAATAAAGTTAAGTCGAACATTAAAGATTGCCATCAACCCTCCAGTTAATGCAAGACCAGTTAATAGGGGCAAAAATGTGATGACAGCGAGTCGAAAACTTTTGAGGTCTAATAGAAGAATTAAAAAAACCAATCCAAATGCAATAAGCATTGCCTTCGGCCCTTTTTCTTTCACCCAGTCCAATACTTTAGCAGCGATTAAATTTTCATTCAAAATTGCAGTCTCAATATTTTTTCTTTTCATGCTTTCCTTCAAAGCATTAATTTCAACCTCCAATTGATAAATATTTTCAACCCGAAAAAAGTTTTTATCGGCTGGTGAAAAAAGTAGCAGCAGATAATCCTTTCCTGCCATTAATTTTTTTTGAAGATCGATAGGAACACGAGATTCATCAAAAGGTTTTGCATCAAAAAGCAATTCAAATTTTTTTAATCGCTCCTCACCCAAAGAGAATCGAATGATATCCTTATTCTCTTCAAAGTTATTCCGAATACGGGCGATGATCTCCTTTTTTGATTTATATTCCTTCTGACTAAACATGTTCATAGAATACTGAGCCCCAATTATCGTCTTATCGCCATTTTCTTTTTTTATATCCTCTAAAGCCTCATGAATATAAAAAAGGTTATCTTTTTTTGGAGTTAATATGACAGTTGGAGAAAATGCTAAGCCAAAATCATCTGTCGTTTCTGTTTCATAATCACTCGCGGGAGATTCACCTCTCAATTTCTGGAAATCATATTCAAATTCAATTCCTGGCAAAAGGAACAAACTGGATATTAAAAGTAACAGAAAAAAGGTAGAAAGATATAAGGGAGTCGTTAGATAAAGATTGGCGATTTTTAAATTAAATAGCCTGGGCCTAGGTTTTCTCAGCCAGTGAATTTTGTCATAGAATAGAGCTTGTGCCGGGAAAAGAAAGTAGTAGGTGATAAAAGCACAAACGATTCCCAAAGTTGCTATTTTCCCAAACTCAGAAAAACCCTGAAAATCTGAGAAACTCAATATTGAAAAAACACTCATAGTTGTAAGCATCGCAATTAACCCTGACCTTCCTACCTGAGTTACAACGACTTCAACAGCTTCAGTAATAGATTTTTCTTTAAGTAGTTCTTGCTTGAAACGAATGTAAAGATGGATCCCGTAATCAATTCCCAAACCCATTAAAATTGCGACAAGACATCCGGAAATTATATTTAAATGACCTATTATTAATCGTGCCAGGGCAAATGTATAAGTTAATGAAATCAATAAAGGAAAAACTATTAACGGGATAGAAGACCACGATCGGGTATAAATAAAAATAACGGATATCGCTAAAACAGCTGCCATCACCGCTGCATTTTTTAAATCACTTCGGATAAAATTATTCTCTTCCAAGCGCACCACCATCGACCCTGTGAGCTTGATCTTGAGTTCACTATACTTATCTTCCAACCCGCTTTTATTTATCGCCTCTTGTACTGTAAAAATAAATTTTTCTGTAAAATCAGTATCGGTGACTGTCCCTTTTGCTTTTATAAAAATATAATAGTTATTTTTTTGCTTTCCTTTATGATAAGGTTCGATCTCTTCAAAAATTTGGTAATCTTTCGCCAAATTGCGGAGTTTAATAGGATTAAAAGGTTCCTCCTCTTCAAAAAAGGCCGGAAAACCACCGAACTGGCCCCGTGCATAGTCGATAGCTTCTGTCATCAAAGATTCTAAGGTTAGTAAATCCCCGCGTGGAATTAAAAGAAGTTGTTTATTATTTAAATATTCTTTTGGAATCTTGGCATCTACGAACTGCGTACCAGGAATTTTTTTTAAAATCTTTGCAAGATCATCTATTACCTCAGATGATCGAATAGGGTCGAGGTTTTCTAGGGCAACAACTAAAGGCCCTGAGCCACCTGTTTTACTAACAACTTGATTAAAGTCTTTAATCAGAGGGAGGTCTTGAGGAAGCAAATTATCCATCTTGGGATTAAACTTTAAATCAGAAGCCAGATAAATGGAAAACCCGCTCAAAATTAAAGCAATAAGAAGAACAGTGCCAGGAAATCTTTTTGTAATATTTTTATAGCACCAACTAAGAATTGATTTCATACATGTTTAGAAAGTGGAATGTTAAGTACAGGTGTGCAAGCTAGGTCGGATAAGTCACAACCAAAACAACATCGATCCTGGGTTAGAATATCACATGGGCTGGCATAGAAAATACTAACAAAAATATCTCACTGAAATGGATTTTTCTATTACCTACGCAGTAGCCATTCTTATCCTTGTTCTTTCTAATTGATAAAACATTAAATTGTAGAATTTGCCCACTAGACAATGAGGCTTTTCATTGAATATTGCAAACATGGATTAAATGGCCTACCATGCAGCTAATTTTATATCTTAAATACCAATGATTTCCAAAATTTAAAAATCTCCTTATAAGGGCCGCAAACCTAGGCCCAGCATCCTATAAAGGATGGTTAAGATGCTATTTTCTACTTTCGAATCTTCAAAAACCAAACGAGTGGCCTGCATATGCTGTGGATCGTTGAATTTTAGCCCCGTCTGCCTTCGAGAAGATAATACACTCGTTGTCCGTTGCCAAGAATGTTGTCTAGAGTTTGTCAATCCTTTGCCCACCATAGAAGCAATGCAGGAGCATTACGAAAAAGAAATGATCGGGAATGAGGCAGATTCAGGGTTATACTCGAATTATATTCTAGAAAGACAAAAACGCATCAAGTCTTTCTCAAAACTTTATAACTCTCGGTTGAGTCTTATTGAAAGTTTATACCCTGGAAAGGGGGATTTGCTCGATATCGGATGTGGGGCGGGATTTTTTCTTAATAGTGCAAAAGAACGAGGTTGGAATTGTCACGGCTTGGAAATTTTACCTGAGTATATACAATATGCAAAGGAAACCTTTGCGCTGGAAAACATCCGTTGTGAATCATTAGATGAGCCCCTTAACTATGATAAAAATACCTTTGATGTCATCACTCTATGGGATCTCATTGAGCACTTAAGGAACCCTCTTAAAAGTTTAAAACAAATTAATCGTGTCATGAAACCAGGAGGACTACTGGTAATCTGGACTCCAAATGTTAAAAACGCTATCGTTCTCAAAGAAAACTGGATAGGCTACAAAACCCTACAACATCTCTATTTTTTTTCAGAGAATAGTCTAAACAACATGCTGGGGAAAGCAGGTTTCAAAATAGTCTCTTTAAAAACAAACAAAGCTAAAAAAGGATTAATGGAGTCAAAAGGTTTTAATCCCTTCGACAAATCAGAAAAACCAAATAAACTAATAGAAAGGTTCCTGCGGTCTGGGAAGAGAGATATAAAAAATGTTCTTAGCCCGCTAACCTACCTTGGGCCTTTATTTGACTTGGCAGGCTATGGGTTTAATTTATATCTAATTGCATCAAAGATGGATGAATGATTAGTTTGGTGCTGGGGTTGTTTCTACTTTACAAAAAAAAACCGACAGGACGAAGATGTCCTGTCGGTAATACAGTTTCGTACAAAATTTATTTTGGAATTACTTTAGATGCTTGTGGTCCTTTTTGCCCCATGCTCTTTTCAAATTCCACTTCCTGACCTTCTTTTAATGTTTTAAAACCATCTCCCTGAATTTCAGAAAAGTGCACAAAACAATCTTCACCGTCACTTGACTCAATAAACCCATACCCTTTACTATCATTAAACCATTTTACTTTTCCTTCAGCCATACCCAATAACCTCCAACATTAAATAAATGGGAAAAAGTTCTTCCCGTCATCTTCAGGGTCTGGGTCGCTACCGGAACGAAACGTATGTACCGGAAAAATTTAAATAAACTCCCATGACCTAATATTTTTACGTCAAGGGCCCTATTGATTCATTTACTACGACACCTATCCCCCCGTTTTTACCCGCAAATCTTAACATAAAACAACTTTTCAACCTACTTAAATAGATAAAAAAACCACCCCAAAATTAATACGATAGCGTCCTAGTGGATTTTAATTCAAATAAATTAGGAACTTATCGTTATCCCAACAAGTGTTTAATGCTGTTTATCTTGTTCCTTGTCTTTTTCTTTTATTAAATTCAGGGATTGGATTAAAAGAACTACCCAGCCCGTACCAGCCATAGGCACCAAAAAACAAATGTGCTGCAAAAATGCCAGGCTTAAGGCCATTTCAGGGGACAACCCTGAAAATTTATAAATTAAAAAAGCCGTTGCTTCATAAATCCCAAAGTTTCCTGGAGTTATAGGAAAAATTGTAGCAAGGTTCAATGCCGCCATGACCAGAATAATAGTCCAAAAGGGAAGTTCTTGGTTTAGACTCATTTGTGTGGCCCAAATCCCTAATGCTTGTAAAGCCATCATTACTAATGCCAAAAATAGGCCTGCACTAAATACTCTATAATCTCTTAGTATTTCTAAGTGTCCCGCCCATTGCGAAACAAACGTTTTAAATCTGAAAAGCAGGGAGGAAGAAAGTTTTTCATCCAAATTTTTAACTTTTGGAATTTTGTAAGCCGCGTAGAACATAATCACGATAAATAGGACGATCACCACAATAAAAACTTGAATGCTTTGTTCCATTTGTTCCGGTAATGGGGAGAAACTAGCAGCTAAAGTAAGAACAACAACTTTGACGATTCCTTCCATCATCTGATCCAGAGCCAATACCGACAAAGCAACTGAATGTTTAATTTTTGTCAGCTTTGCGAATAAAACGAGGCCCACTGCATGTCCTCCCGGAAACGGAAGACAATTACATGAAGTAGACATAAAAGAATTTGCCTGGAACAAATTTGGGAAAGAAACAAAAATGGCCTTTGGAATAAGAACAGACCACAACGAAGTCCACACCAAAAGAATCGAAAGGTTGAACAAAAAAGCAGCAACTAACCATCCAGCACTAGCGCTTTGAATTTCTTTCCAAGCTTGATTAAAGTCGACGGTCTTAAAGAATTCGTAAACAAAGTATGCGACAATAAGCCAGATTAGTATAAAAAAGATTTTCTTCTTCAAAATCAAACACCTGATGTTTTTCGTGCAACGGACAAAACAGTTGGTAACTTATAATAATTTTAGTTCTAATTCTTGGTCGAATTCGTCTCCCTAACCCAAAACGCTATCTATGGAAGATTTTACTTATCGTTTGACCTCGTTTTTTGGTTTTTTTCTCCTTTCCTGGATGGCCTGGGCAACCGGTTCTCGCACTAAACTTAAAACAAAGACTATCTTGGGGTGCTCTTTTCTTGCCTGGGTGTTAGGTATATTGACCTTTTGGTTGGCAGGTTCAAGATCTGTCATCCAATGGATCAATGATTTTCTGATTTCCATACTAAGCGCTTCCCATAAAGGTGCAGTATTTTTATTCGGACCTCTCGCTCTAAGCCCAGGCCAAGCAATGCTTGATGGCACTCCTTCTATTGGATTTGTTCTTGCTTTCCAAGTGTTTCCGTCAGTAGTTTTCTTTTCAGCACTGCTGGGAGGATTATATAACCTTGGGGTCATGCAAAAAGTTGTCCGTCTATTCTCAAAATTTTTCCGCCACACTCTTTCTCTATCTGGAGCAGAATCGCTTGCTGCTTCGGCTAATTTATTTGTTGGAATCGAATCAGGTTTAACCGTACGACCCTATTTATCTAAAATGACCCGATCTGAATTACTTACATTGATGACTTGCATGATGGCCACTGTTGCCAGTACTGTAATGGGAATCTATGTTACCGCTTTACACAAAACTTTTCCGAATATCGCTGGCCATCTTGTTTCAGCTTCATTGATATCCATCCCCTGCGCCATATTGATTAGCAAACTTTTTTATCCTGAGCAAGAACACCCAGAAACTTTCGGCAAGCTTGCTGAAAATGATAGCGAAGTCTCAAAGCACACAAACTTAATGAGTGCCTTAATCGAAGGAGGTAGCCAGGGAGTAAAAATGGCTGCTGGTATCGCAACAGTTCTCATAATCGTATTAGGCTTGGAAGCGGTATTCGATCTCATTCTTGGTATGCTCCCTGAATTCCAAGGCCAACAAATATCTACAGCAAGGCTACTCGGATGGATCACATTCCCTTTTTCAATATTGCTTGGGCTGAAGCCCGAAGACTGGGAAGTAGCGTCACAAATTCTTGGCTCAAGATTCATTGAAACTGAAGTGTCCGCCTATTTCTCACTCGCATCTAACCAGATAACTAATGCTGCTCTTACCCTTCGATCCTTGACCATAATGACCTATGTCCTGTGCGGCTTTGTTCATATTTCCAGTATGGGGATTTTTGTGGGCGGGCTTGCAGCATTGGTTCCTCCACGCACCAATGAGATCTCCTTAGTTGGGCTGCAAGCTTTGTGGACCTCTTTTCTCGCTACTTTGCTCACAGGATGCATTGCAGGCTGCCTAGTAATTTAGGGTTATAGGTTCGAATTGGGAACCAATGCGAACTTGCCCAATTGCCATTTTTGGTGCAACTTATTAATTGTTCCATTTTGTAAAAGTCGAGTCAGGCTGGCGTCGATTTTACTTTTAAGCTGCTTATCTTCTTTTCTAATTACAATCCCATAAAACTCCGAAGTCATTCGGGAGCCCATAAACCGGGCTTGTCCCATCAGATCTTTATTGTTTTTTAAAAAGTAATTGACCTGTACCGAATCTCCCACCAGCGCATCAATCCCGTTATTAGCTAAATCAATAACAGCATGACCAAATTTTTCAAACGTTTTAATTTTTATACCAGGATATTTTTCAAGAAAATAATACGAAGTCGTGTTGATCTGTGCTCCTACTGTAGCATTTAGTTTTTCCAAGTCCTCTAGCGATTCAACATTTTTTATATTATTTCTGATCAATACCGCCGCTCCACTTTGCAGATAGGGAATACTGAATGCCATCCTTTTCTTTCTTTCTGCAATGATTCCCACAGAACTAATAATTAGATCAAATTTCCTTGTGATTAACCCTGCAAATAAACCTCCCCACTCAACGTTTATCAATTCATATTTCAAACCTGCATCACGGGCTATCTCCTTGATCAGATCAACTTCAAAACCGTCCTTTTCATTATCACTATTAATAAAAGACATCGGGATGAAAGTTGCATCAATAGCAATAATAATCTGAGACTTCGGCTCTGTGCCATAAGTGGTATTTTGTTGGCACCCTCCAATCCAGACCAATAAAGTAATTAGTAAAACCCTATATCCTGTATAAAAAATTTTCATACTTTAATCTATTAGGAGTCTGAATCTTCATTAGAAACTAATGGAAGTCGCATAGTCGGTAGCAAATAAGTTTTTAAGAAATAAATTTTGTTAGAGACAAAAACTATAGAAAACTATGAAGAGAAAAACTTTTGCGCAAAATCCTATTTCTTAAAATGCCGTCTCATCCACTCTCGCGCTAATTTTCTTGCTAGGGTTATTTGCTCTGATGTCATACGCTTTTCCACCATATTAATATTCTTCCTTCCCTCTTCACTGCCATTTTCTCCCGAAATTACAAACCACTTCAAAGCTTTAATAAAGTTTTGTTCTACCCCTTCACCCTTGCTATACATTGCACCTAAATTATTTTGTGCATCTTTATGGAAATTTTCAGCAGCTCGCCGGTACCACTTTATAGCCAGAAGATTATTCTGTGGCACACCATCCCCCCACTCATTCATAACACCAAGGTTATATTGAGCTGCTGCATGACCTTGCGCTGCTAGGGGTCTTAATTTTTCAAGAGCCTTACTGTAGTTAGTTCCATGAATAGCATCCAATCCTTCTTGGAAATCATTTGCAAAAGAAATGATTGGGGAAAACAGGACCAAAATAAAAAATAAATGTCGGATTTTCATAATACTCTAACTTAAAATAGGTTTAATTCGATTAACCAATAAAATTTTTCGTTAATTATATAGCAAGGTTAAAATATATCCGTTCTTTTCTCTGCCAATACCTTAACAGATCACAAATTTATTAGTACACCCAGATGGATATGAGAACCTCTAGATTTTTCTCTCTAATCTTGTTATATTTCAGTTCAATTTAGCCCTGCTAGGTTTATTTTATAAGCCTAGGTGTTTTAAAGTTTGTATTACCCATAACACATAAAAATAGAGTTTTGCATAGGCGTTCTGCTCCTAAAATATGAAGTCCGCCTTCCTTCACCGAGGACAGAGTGAATCGTTCTATACCAGTATTAGATAAGATAATACAGTTGTCCTTGTTAACCTTTGCCATTTCTTCCTTATTCTCTATCAGCATAACGCAGATATCATTCGGAATAGGTTCTTTATCCTGGTTATTAAAGACCCACCTAACCCGGGCTTGGAGCGAGATGAGAGGCACGCGGGTTGGGATTGCTATCTTAGCTTTTTGTCTAGCTTATATTCTCTCCTTAACAACAGCTGTTAACCTGGAAAGCGGCATTAATTACATGAAGAAACTGCTCCAGGTGATTATATTTTTTTGGGTTGCCAATACGGTTCAAGACGAAAAACAAAGAAATATACTGGTTTCATTAGTTATGTTTGCCGCAGTTGCGTCAGCTTTGAATGGTGTTTTTTCGGAAATTTTAAACCCCAGCTATATCAATAACGTCCTAAGTAGGCAGACTGGGACAATGAGCGCGGCATCGACCTTTGGTGGTCTTCTTATGCTTATAGGTTTAGTAGCTTTCGGAAGATTTTTATTCAATGAGCCTAAAAATTTTTGGTTATTAGGAGGCGTTGGAATTATTAGCGTTTGTTTGATCCTAGTATTAGCAAGACAGGCCTGGCTCGGTTTTCTTGTAGGGAGTATATTCCTTGTATTTTCCTGGAGAAAAAAATTTCTTTGGATCATTCCTCTTATTTTAGTGTTGGTTTTTATGTTGAGTCCTCAAAAATATAAACATCGCATAGAAACCATGTTAGATATAAAAAATGATAGAAGCTTGCAAATAAGGAAATTTGTATGGCAGGGCGGATGGGAAATTTTCAAAGATTATCCGATCACAGGATGTGGCTATAAATGTGTAGATAAGATTCATTCTAGATATCCAGATCCTACAGGGTTCGTGAGGCTGAACCGGGGGATGCATAGTAATATAATGCAGTTATTGATAGATACTGGAATTGTCGGTTTTGTAGCTTGGCTGTCAATTTGGGGAGCCTACTTCATTGAAATTTTTAAACGCCACCAAGTATCGACTAGAGATAAGACCCTAGGTAGCAGTAAAGGTATACTACTAGGTTGCTCGGCAGCAATTCTTGGTTTTTTAGTTGGAGGTATTTTCGAGAGCAGTTTCTATGACTCAGAAGTAGTAATGTTGGTTTATTTTTTAATGGGAATTTCTCTGGCCAAGGTAAAAAATGTTCCTGAGGTCTCAACGAGGCATTTCTTGCCTAATATCAGATCACTCGACACAGATGACGTAGTTCCAATTTTGGATAAACTGATTCAGTTTTCTTTATACGCATTTGTTATTTTCTGCACGCTTTCCATAAGTTTCACTCAGATATCATTTGGTATTGGGGTTTTGGCATGGCTGACCAAGGTTCATTTAACACACACCTGGGATAAAATATACAGGACACCGGTGGCCCTGCCTATTCTATATTTTTGTCTTGCCAGCATTTTAGCAATTGTTACATCAGTAGACTATACCGCCAGTCTCCCACACCTCAAAAAGATTTTTCAATTTTTGATTCTCTTTTGGGTTGCTAATACCGTGACAAATGAAAAACAGAAAGATTTACTTATAAAACTACTCATTATTTCAGGAGTAATAGTTTCCATAGTTGGTTTCTCTCAGGCTTGGTCAACTGTGGTAACCCTACAAACCAGAGTCACAGGAACAATGAGTATTTATATGACCTTTGCAGGTCTCCTTATGCTGGTTGGCCTCATCGCATTGGGAAGATATCTTTTTAATGACAAAAAAGAGAAATGGGTCATGGTTGCAATAGGGCTCATCACATTTTGTTTATTGCTGACTTTAACCAGACAAGCCTGGTTAGGTTTTTTTGCTGGTTTCTTAGTTTTAATTATTTTCTGGAACAAAAAATACCTTTTAGCTATCCCCGTAGGAATGATAGGACTTCTATTATTTGCGCCAGAAAGCGTAAAAGATCGTATATTCTCGTTTACTGATTTAAACGATTGGACCCTCCAAGCCAGAATCTTTCTTTGGCAAGGAGGATTGGAAATTTTCAAGGACTACCCTATTACCGGTTGTGGGTTCAAATGTGTGGATGTTCTTCATACTCAATACCCAGACCCCTCTGGCTATATAGCCCGCCACAGGGGGATGCATAATAATATCATCCAGTTATTGGTCGACACAGGAATCCTGGGGTTGGGAACATGGCTTTCAATATGGGTAGCTTATTTTCTGACCACATACAAACAATTGAAGAAAATAACAATCAATAGTATTTCGAAGGGTTTGGTTATTGGTTCCTTGGCGGCAGTGACAGGTTTTCTAGTGGGAGGTATGTTTGAAACAAATTTCTACGATTCAGAGGTAGTTATGTTGCTCTATTTTATTATGGGGCTCGCTCTCGCCGAGACAAGCAAAAAAGTTGGCTATAAAAACGACCAGCTTTAATTTCCCATTTAAGCATTAAACTTTATAGAAAGGTGTCCAGATAGGAAGATTATATAGGTTTTGAGGAACGAAAGGGCAAAAGCCAAATTACGACCCTGATTTAAGAGATGTGGATTATGAGGATCTTTATCTAGAAAATTATTTCACCCACACCCCCTGATTTGAATACCATATTAAACAACAAGAAACTCCAGATATTATTCCTGGTTTTTGCTGCACTTTTAATATTCTTGGGTCGGCAATTGGATACCGGCATCACAATTTACGATGATGTCTATTACGCCCAGAAGGCAAAGGAGCTCCTAAACTCAGGATCCCTCTGGGATATTACATTTGCTGGGACCCCAGCTTTTGACAATCCACCTCTTCCCTTCTGGTTTACGGCTTTGGCCTTTAGCGTATTTGGGGTTTCGAGTTACTCAGCAATTTTTTCCTCAGCCCTATTTGGAACCGGAATCGTTTTCATGACTTACCGGCTGAGCTTGTTGCTCTATAAA
>Ga0209992_10004370_pt1 | contig 11160 bp, 18 predicted proteins | sample 2SBtaG_2_FD_182564 | JGI IMG/M metagenome (GOLD analysis project Ga0209992, IMG submission 182564) | Deep subsurface microbial communities from Kolumbo volcano to uncover new lineages of life (NeLLi) - 2SBTROV12_ACTIVE470 metaG (SPAdes)... | ecosystem: Environmental > Aquatic > Marine >... | reverse complement strand
GTATCAAACTAAAACTACAATCCCCTTTCAGAGTTTCAGATTCAACTCTACGAAAATTCATGTATCAAATGACATAATCATACTTTTAATTACTGGTTTTATCTGAATGAATAGATTGAAGATAATAATAAAAAATGAAGAATCAGTCAAAGTGTATCATGATGCTAGTGATGTATCGGTTCTACCAAAAAGCAAATTAGTTAGAACATTTACTGAAGACGGGTCTTTGATTGAAGAATTCAAACTTGTTGATAAAAAAATCACATTAGAAGATGATCTTGATAAGGATGAAACTGAAATTATCGTAACTTTAGATGTTAGAAAATAGAAATCAAACTAACAATCACATCTACCTTTTCCTAATTTAGGATTACAAATCTTACAATCAAGTAAACATTTGTCTTCAGGGCAATAACCACAAAATTGCTTCTTTGTCAATAATATCAATTATGTATTCAGGTATTTGAAGAATATTCAATCATCATATTTCCTTATCATATGATAGGATCTTTTGATTTGCATAATGGGTAAATGAAGATCTTAAAGTCGAAGTAATTGAATAATAAAATATTAAGATTTTCTTATTTTTTCAATAGCCTTTGAAAATTCGTTCAGAGGTACAATTTTCACAGTACTAGTAGAAGATATTCCCACATCCATACACATTGTTTCAATATCATGGGCACTCTTAGCGTCAAGTATGATTATCCATTCGTGTTCTAAGACAGACATGTAAAATGCGATTAGTTTGTTTATGTTATGATTTTTGATACTTTTTTTCAATTTACCTTCAATTTTCAGGAAAGTGCTCTTGCTCTTTTTATTATTTAGAGGACAAGATTCAGGACTATGTACTGCAAAAACTCCAAAAAGCATATGTGTATTAGAAATATAATATTATTAAACTTTAAGAATTTGGATTGAATTCATATTATTTAATCCAACCACGTTCCATGAGTTTAATTTTACTTGATGAAGATACACATGCAGGGGAATTATCTATTTTAAAAATTAATTCAAGGCCATCTTTACAGATTATCTTATTTGGATTATCAATTAAATTGGATTGGAATTTAGGCGGTAGCATATATGCATCTTCAAATAAAGTAATTTTATTTTTTTCTAAAGAATGTGAATTGAATTTGTCAGTTAAAGAATCATGAAAATATGATGTTGTTAAATTATTTAATTTTGAATGAATTATTACAACTTCATCATTTGCAAGTGGCGAATTTCCTATGTTTTTTAGAGTAACTAAATATTCATTTAATTTACTATAATATGTTGCAGCTTTTTCATATTCTTTGGCTGCAAATACAAAGTAATCTGCAACATCTTGATATTTTCCAGTTTTTACTATTTCTTTTGCTTGTTGTTCAAAAATTTGGGCTTGATTTGTGTGATGTTCTGCCAATTGCCTTGTAAAGTCGACATATTCATCAGCAAAAGCATTAGAATTAGAAATATTCAACAAAATCAATAGTCCTAAAAACATAAACAATGAAATGTAGAAAATATTCATGTTTTCGAACCAACGTATTCTAAGATCTATAAAGAGCTACATGTCTACCCACATCTGAAAACGCCCCAGATTTTTTAAGTAATCCTTTTTGTTCTAATTTTTTCAATATTACATATACAGAACTTAGAGGAATTTCACTTTCAATACAAATCTGCTTTGCAGATTTTGGAGACTTCATTAATGACAAAAATACTTTCATCAACAATGTATCTTTAAAAAATTCTATTTGCCATGATTTTTCTTCATTTTGCTTGAAGGTACTCATACGATAATATGATGAAAATTGTATTAATTGATTAATTAACAAAGTTAACTCATCCTTAATACCTAATATTTCAAAAATGAATAATGAGGAATTATCTTGTATTGTCTAGCCTTTTGATTATTTTATTTAGTTTTGTGCACATCCCGCAAGTTTCTGCTCACGGGTTGGGCGGAGATCAGGCTCCACCAATAAGTTTTGGAGACATGGATGTTACTGTATTTACACAACTTACCCCTTCAGACATTACTGTTGGAGAAATTGATGAAGCATATTTGGGAATTCGATTTTTTGATTTACTTACTGATAAGAATTTAGATGCTGTCACTTATAGAGTTGAAATATGGAGAGGTGCTGATCTTTTAGCACGGGAATTATTTTATGATCAACAAGGACAATTAGATGTAGAAATTAGACCAGATACTAAATGTGATAATGATCAACTCATTCATTGTACTAAATATTTTGGAGAACGTGAAGCAATTAGTGATGGATTAATGAAAAGAGGAATACAGTTACCTGTAATTGATGGTCCAATTTTTGACAAAGGAGGTCTCTACAACATCAGAGTAGATATTGAAGGAGCATCTAGTCCAAAAACACTTGTTGCAAATCCGTTAAAATTTGAAACTTTTGTTAGTGTAGCACAAGAGCAAGACTTTTTCATTCAAACTGCTCAAGCTCAAGAAATTCCCATAACCGTTAAAACATACTACGATGATGTATCTAATTTTGAATTTGACAAGTTGGATAATTCAATTTCATTTGAGATGCCATTTAATTGGAATCCCGAATACGTAGATCAAGTAAAAGTAGTACATGAAGAAATTCGGGTACCTAAAACCTTTGAGCCATATCAAGAAAATGCTCAATTCATCGGATTTGTCAATGGTGTTGAATTAGATTCTCGAGCAGTATTATCTGACCCATACTCTTCAGAAGATCAAAATATCATCCATTTCTTAGTTACAGGTAATGAATTAAAACGAATTAGTGACGAATTAGGAATAGATCAAAACAACGTATCTAATGCATTTTTTGAATTAGAACCAATAATTGGGAATCAGAAAAACTCTATGAGTATTGATTTTGATAATGGTGCTAAATCATCCATAGAATGGGATTCTAATTATAGTGATCATATCCCATTTGACATTACATTCTTTGATGGTACTGGGAATTTAATCAAGGATGTAAAGTATGGCTTTACATTATCTGATCAGAGTGGAGACAAGATTTTTACAAACATAGGTGATGATCAGAGTAATCCAGGAATTCTTGCAAGTGAGGGGTTAGATACACAAATGATTCAAATTCCAAATCAAGGAGTATATGAAATTCAAATTGCAATATTTGGAACAGGTGTTGGTTCTAATCTTGACTTAACATTTTCTGGTATAAGTAGTGGATTTTTAGATTTTGATGGTGAAATAAAAAACACAATTCCGACAAATGATAAACAAATTGCTATTCCCAATTGGATAAAAAACAATGCAGATTGGTGGGTACAAGATACAATATCTGATGATGAATTTGCAAGTGGAATTGAATTTATGATAAAAGAAGGAATTATCAAAGTTCCATTGACACAAAATTCTTCACAATCAGATGATGTTAAAATACCAACTTGGATAAAAAACAATGCAGATTGGTGGTCAAAGAATTTAATTTCTGATGAAGAATTTGCAAAAGGCTTGGAATTCCTAGTAGAGCATGGGATTATTGATGTATAGATATGACTATACAAACTATTTCTCTATTGGGAATTTTGATATTTCTCATGGGTTTTGGTACAACTTCTGTTTATGGACACACTACAGTAGATGTTGAAAAATATAAAATTGAAATAGGTTGGGAAACTGAACCGCCCATAGTTGGAATTCGAAACGATCTTACCTTAAAATTTACAGAGCCTGGAGAAACAGAAGGAACTCGTAAAGGGGTAACTAGTGTATTCAAAAATTTAGATGCCACGATTGTATATGGAGGATTAACTAAAGAAATTGACATTAATTCTGATCCTAGACCAGGATACTATTATTCTCCCATAATTCCAACCAAAACAGGCACATATTCAGTAGATTTGAAAGGAGAAATTGGCAAATCCCAAGTCAACGTACGAATTCCAGTAGAAGACATAGAAAGTGCCGCAGTGTTAGATTTTCCTTTATCTGCATCTTCATCTAACAACGATATCAAAGTAATTCAAAATTCTGTAAAATCACTTCAAGAGGAAATTAGTAAGATAAAGACAAATGCAGATAGTTCCATGGAGAATGAATCAGATGAACGTGCAGGCTTTGGTTTTGCAGTAATTGCTATAGCATTATCAGTTTCTGCAATAATAATCGGCATTATTTCAAGGTTAAAATAAAAATGAAGAGCAGATAATTTTCAATTAAAAAACTATGCAAGAAATAGGATTTGAAATTATTCAAAAATGATTTTTATGGATATTTAGAATTCTATAAGGCTACAGTTATCCCAAAATAACAAACCCTAGTAAAATAATACTGCAAAGAGTGGTTCCAACAGACATTAATTTTCTTCGTGAAGGTTTAATCATTTTCAATCAAATCTTTATTCAGTTATAGTGATGATTCCCTTCATTTCTGGATGAATTGTGCAATAGTAATCAAAAGTTCCTAGTTTATCTGCCACAAAAGTAATTGACTCAGATTGAAAGTATCCAAGATCTTTTGTATGTACATTAAACTCATCAATATTGATATTATGCATTGATGGATAATTTGGCTTGTTCCTGTCTTCGTTAATTAAATGAAGTTGGATTAGATTCCCCTGAGACACAGATATTGAAGGGGATGTACCATCAGTAAATCCATTTGATTTGCCTCCTTTGGCATGTTGGTAATGATAATTTCCATTAGATGAGGATACTGCCTTTAAAAAAATATTTGAAGAAGGTGCAAAAATGAAACTATTAGAATTAACGGGACTAAAAGAATTTAGAGCAACTACGCCGACTAAAACAATCACGCCTATGACAACACTAACAGAGATAATGGTTCCTCGAGATATTTTTGATGATTTTTTCTTTTTCTTTTGCAATACCTGACAAATAATTCATTTACATATACACAATGATTAACAATGTTAAGGAACCGCTAAAAGGAATATTTTCTAAAAATATACATGGGATTCAAAAAAATATGCCCCTTGTGTACGCAATTTTGCTTGACACTTGAAACATACATGTCACATATCAAAAATAATCACAGCAAAGAATCTCCTAGAGAATTTGTAAAAAACCCTGGGGAGTCAAAATGGTCATTTAGGAGTGAAATGTAAAGTTGTCATCATCTATTGGATTTGTATTAATTGAGTGTAAGCAAGAATCTATGAAAGATGTTGTAGATCAACTTGATGGAATAGATACTATTAAAGAAATTATTAGGGTGGAAGGCCTTTGGAGAATTGTGGTAAAATTAGAGGCTCCAGATCTAGACAAGATTAGAGAGGCAATTCAATGGAGAATTCGTAAAATGACAGGAATTGAATCTACTCTAACACTAGTGGAGTACATGTAGGTGTTTAGATGAGAATTCAAACTGAAATGAAATGGAAAGTGTTGATGATTTGAGAAAATGTATTGTTTGTGGAAAAAATTTTGAGCACTGGTGTGATGATGTATGTTCTATAGAATGTTCAAATGAATTAGAGAACTGAGATTGTTTTTGACCTATAAAAAATACCTTGGATTATTGGGAGTTTTTCTAATTTTATCCACTAGTTTTCCCTCAACTTTTGCAACATCTGATTTAGAACTAATTACAATCAGCAACTCGTCATTGGAAAATGCTTTTGGTGCTCCGATTATAGATAATATTAACACTAATCAACATATTCAAATTTCAACTGATATCAAAAACAATCAAGAAATATCTCAAAATTTTGTATATATTGTTCAAATAAAAAATGAAAATGGAATGGTTGTATCATTAGGATGGATTAGTGGAGAGTTGGCACCCAACCACAAACTCACCCCATCACTATCATGGATTCCAAATGAATCAGGGGAATTTACAGGAGAGATTTTTGTGTGGGAGAGTCTAAATAATAATAAAGTATTGGATGATAACATTACATTACAAATCCATGTAAGCTAAACTTGAGTGAAAGCAATGTTCTAAAAATTTATCATATGCAGAAGCCAACAATGACAGTTTGTAGGGAATCAGATGAACTGAAACCATGGAATTAGCAAGAGGCATATCAATTCTAGGAACCGTTGGCTACGTTGACTTCCACATTATTAATAGTATAATCATTTTGATATTTAGTATTCACTTAACATTGTTAATTATTATCTAAATAGTAGATTTTGATAATAATTGTGGCGAGAACAGTTCATCTTTGTTACCCTTCTGCTTATTCATTCAACAATGTTCTCGCTAAGATAAATTCATCGAAGTCTTTGTTAATTTCATTATTATTCCACTAAAAGATATAGAAGATAAAAAATACCAAGCCCATAGATGTAGGGCATTTTCTTTACCAAAGCAATGATGTCCTTCTTCCACAGCTTGTGCTGCGGTGCATGTTAGTTGGAACATGTCTCCAGGGATTACATTTAATGAAATTGGTGAAAAAGCTACAGTATAAGAAAATAGTTGTGGTAATACAAGATAAAAAATCAATATTAATGGAACAAAGGTAATCATCATAGGTCGCATATTCATCTGCATCATCTCCATAGACATTTTGTTCATGTATGATGATTTTTTACCCAACTCTGCAATCTTTGCTTGATCTTTTGCCCTCATTGCAGCCATTCTTTCTTTTTGCCATCCCTTGGTTTCTTTCATAATTCGCTTTAGTTTATCTTGATCAACCATTTTCTTTCTAACCAATGAATTGAAAATATTCAATACAATTCCAAACCCCGTTACTCCAAATAGTGTTAAAATTGCTCCCTTTACGATAGGATCATCACTTCCTAACGCCTGCCTCCCTTCACCATTAAGAAAGTCAGGTAGTTGTAGAGATAGATTATCAAGAAAAAGCAAGACGAAATTATAATCTAAATAATCAATCATACAATGTTCATCCCATAGTCGGTTTATGATTTTCTCAGAATAAACTGCATCAGAGACTCTTTGGAATAATCTATTCCATGTATTTCATCTGTGTGTTTTCCAAAATCCTCAAGTACCCTCTCTACTTCTCCTTCTACTACAAAACTACACTCAAACCCATAATCATTGCACTTTAGTTTTACCATGTACAATTTTTTCTAAATTTCTATGTAATATACTTCAGTTAACAATGTTAACTGTTAGAATACAATAAAAATAATGCAGAAGCAGTAGGAAATTTCCGTGTCTCAGGTGTAAATGAAATCATTATGATTCATAATCCTAAATTTCCTCTCTGGAGTGAGTTGCCTCTGCATTAAATTTAATTGAATTTATTGATATTTAGAACATACTTAACAATGTTAAAGGTTGATTTTTTTTAGATCTTTTATGTTTGGATTTGGTTCTAAGACGAACCCCACAACATGGACAACCTATTTCAGTAGTTTTTACAAAAATTGAACATACTGAACATCTTTTATGTCCTGATCCATACTGTAATCCTGTAGGAATAATATCTATCTCAAATGTTTCACATATGCCCTTACAACAAAAAGTCATTTCTATGGAAATCTACTCCTACCAACCTGAGACTTTTCTAATCGCCACCAGTCTTTATTTTTTTTCTCAGCAAGATTTTCTTCTTCATCATCTATGGATGTTTTCATGGATTTAGTTGAATTAAATTTCTAATAAAACTAAATTAACAATGTTAAGTAGTTACTAAATACTAATTAAAAATAGACTATACAGTGACATTCGAGAGAAATTTTAATAGTACTTTGATTCTAATTTGTGTAGGCAATATGAATAGAAGAAATTTTAAGATATTGGAGGAAGGTAAATTTGTCAGATAGTGGAAACAACATCATAAGCTCAATGGATCTTTTTATTGAGAAAATTCAACAGATTAAAGGAATAATGCTAGGAGTTTCATTATCAGCTCTTATTTTAGCGCCTCTGGCCATAGGAATTTCAGCATATCTACTTACACACCCAAAATTCCTTCAACTGGTTGAACATGAAGGAGAATTTGCAATTCTCTTGACAGTTTTAGTAACGGTAGTACTTGTCACTTCTGGAATTTGGCTGGTTGCAGGCATTCAGCAATTCAGATCATTGAATTCCTGGAACAAAAGATATTGTAGTTATTTGAAGAAACGCGAAGATTTGGATAATGATATTTCTTCAAAATTACATCTAGATGAAGATTAGTCACTTATATCATTCAGAGTAGATCTGCCACTTCGTGGGAATAGTTTTTCAAAAGGTTCTATAATTTCATTACAAAAAGCCATTCCTTTATGAGTTACCTTAAAAATTGTAATAGTTCTTTTTCCATCAACAGTTTCTGTTCGCTGTATCAATTCATTCTGTTCAAGATTATCCAAAATTTGTTTGTGTTTTGTAATGTTTAATCCACAAAAACTAAACAATGAAGTTTGGTTGAGTTGACCATATTCAGCTAGAGTCAAAATAATATCTTTTACAATGTATATTCGATCACGATATTTTTTTGTAATAGCCAATATTGATGTTATTCTCATATGCTACTTTAACTATTTATGCAATTTCTCACATTAACAATGTTAAGCAACCCCTTATAATGAATAATTGACTTTATTTGTATGGAATCAAATTTTTCATTTGGAAAACTGGGAATAAAAAATATTTTCAAAAAAGATATGGCTTTTACAAATAAATGTAAAATATGTGGGCTCAAATTTTCCAATCCTGAAAGAACAAAAAAACACATGATGAAAGCACATTCAAAGCCAAAAAGAGAGAAATAAAAATAATTGATTAAATCAAATCTCAGAAATACATTTATTTTCATTGGGATACTAGTAGCAATAGTAACATTAGTTTTAGTTGTAAAATAATCTTAAAATTTTATTAATTCTCATTTTTGCTATTTATCACCAACTTAACATTGTTCAGTTTTGTTAAAGTAAGAAATATTTCTAATAATTGTTGTAAAACAAATGAGACTAGAAGTATTTGTGGTCCCTATTGGTTCTATAACATCTCTAGTGATACTTTTTTCCTATCTTGGAGGGATTTAATGTACACAAATTATGTGATAATTGATTGCATTGTTTCATTTTTTAGAGGAGGTTCATTGTAAATTGACAAGAGCATACGTCCTAATGAATTGTAATTTAGGTTCAGAAAAAGAAATTATTACGGCACTTAAAAAAATTGAAGGGATAAAGGAAGTTCACGGTACTCTTGGTCTTTATGATATAATTGCACAAATAAAATCTGAAAATGAAGAAGAAGTCCGAAAAATCGTAACTGAATCTATTCGTAAATTGCCAAATATTCTTTCTACCATGACCTTGACTCGTTCAGAATCAGAAGAGCTTTTTCAAACATCAGAAAAATTAATTGGTATGATTTTGGGGCAAAATCTACCTCAAGCATATGTGGTAATTCATTGTAATAAAGGAGAAGAATACACCACATTGAAAAATCTTAGCCATATACAAGAAGTTAAAGAAGCAGATGTAGTTTTTGGATTTTATGATGTAATTTGTAAAATAGTGGCATCAGATAACAGTATACTAGAAAAAATAACAACCAAAACCATACGAACGTTACCCAACATTGAATCCAGTATGACATTAAACATTATCAACGAACAAAATTCAGATGGTTAAAATGTCATATAGGTATTTGATACATAAAAAATATCAAAGGATAGATAAATTTTGAATCCACTGTTTCAACTCAGCACTAGAAGTTATGAAAAAGAAATATCCATTGTAAAACAAGCATTAACAGACTTGGAAACAGAATGTAATGTACAAAATGGGTATAAAATTGAAGATTCGTTTGAAAAATTTGGTTGGACATTTTTTAATATTCAGATTAGTGAAGAACTTACAAAAATAATTGAAGAATCAGGGATGATGAAAGGGGCACTAGGGCGTAAAATAGGAGAACAGATGACAAATTTCATTGGGCATTATTTAGAAACTAAAGGTAGCGAAGTAAGAATAAAAATGATTAATTACTGATAATTAAGAAGTGATTTTTACAATTCCTTCTTTAATCAAAAACTGGATTCCTTGGACAAAAGAATCATCATCTATAGAACCTGCTGCCCACCATTCTGCATTGTTTTTAATCCATTCTGGAATTTCATTTGAATCTGTATTAGATTCTTGAGTGGTTGAAGGGATTTTTAGAATGTCCTCTTTAACTAGGAATTGAATTCCCTGAACAAAAGAATCATCATCTATAGAACCTGCTGCCCACCATTCTGCATTGTTTTTAATCCATTCTGGAATTTTTGAAGATAAATCCTCTGCAGGAGTTAGTTTAGCAAGAAGAGGATTTTTTGAAATTTCTATATCTATAGGAACGTATCCGCCCATAGTAGCATCAGGTATTTCATATTCTGAACCCGTACCATGAACAAATATTACATAATGAGCCATTCCGGCATTTTCTTCAACTGGAAGAAGAAGATGGACTTGTCCAAACCCATTAAACAAATCTGCACGACCTATATCTTCTGCATATGAACGGAGTCTGTTACCGTTTTCATCAACTACCCAAACATCATAATGTACTTGATCAATGAATTCCACATCATTATACTTGTTCATGAAATTTATTTTCCAATCAATATTACAACCTTCAATGGGGAATTCTGGAGAATAATTGTATTGAATTGTCATGGAAAATGTGTTTGTAGCTGCACGACCACTAACATAATCATGAAAGCTAGTTTGACAATCTAACAAATCTTCTCTTAGTATAGTCGATTCAACATCTTTGAATGGATCATCGACAACATTTTCTTGATAATCTAACAATGTGTATTCATGCATTATTGGTGCAATCCCTGTAGTAACCCATGCATAAGTTAGTGCCTTTACAGGGTATGGGAAATCATCAACTACCCAAATTTCATTATTGTTACCACTATACCATCCAACAACAACTGCATCTGCAGTTCCTGCAGGAGTAGTTATAGATTCAACACGTTTGGGAATTAATTGTCCACCTCCAATGGCACCAATTTTACCCCATGCTGCATCACTGAATTTTTGAGGTCCGTGTATTCGATCATCTTCATTTGCAGTGGCAAAAGCAGATAGCCAAGCCAAAGAAGATTTGAATGCAATTGCATAATGAAATAGATCGTCATCAAAAGTTACAGGCTCTGGAGAGTTTTTACCAAGACCCATTGAGCCTTTGATAATTTTATTACCATCAATAACTACAACTTTTGCATCCCATAATGATTCACTTCCATTTTGTTTGTC
>Ga0209992_10004369_pt1 | contig 11163 bp, 11 predicted proteins | sample 2SBtaG_2_FD_182564 | JGI IMG/M metagenome (GOLD analysis project Ga0209992, IMG submission 182564) | Deep subsurface microbial communities from Kolumbo volcano to uncover new lineages of life (NeLLi) - 2SBTROV12_ACTIVE470 metaG (SPAdes)... | ecosystem: Environmental > Aquatic > Marine >... | reverse complement strand
CACAGCGCCACCTTCGCCCATAGTAATATGGTGAGCTGGGTAAAAACTACAAGTAGAAATATCTCCAAATGTGCCGACATGCTGCCCATTATATTTTGCGCCTAGTGCATCACAACAATCTTCAACTAACCAAAGTTTGTACTTATCACAAAGCGCTTTAACTTTTTCTAAGTTGTAAGGATTTCCTAAAGTGTGTGCCAGCATAATAGCTTTAGTTTTTGGTGTTATTGCCGCTTCAATTAAATCGACATTAACATTATGCGTTTCCAGATCAACATCAACAAATACTGGAATGGCGCCAAACTGCACAATCGGATTAACTGTCGTAGGAAAACCTGCAGCAACACCGATCACCTCGTTACCTTTTTTGATAGCTCTATCACCTAATTTTGGCGATGTCAGGGTAGCAAATGCAACCAAATTGGCAGATGAGCCCGAATTAACTGTAATTAGGTGTTTAATGCCAATAAATTCAGATAATTTTTTTTCAAATTTTCTATTGAAACGCCCTGTAGTTAACCAGCCATCTAATGACGCATCAACCATATATTGCAACTCTGTTACACCAATTACCTTGCCAGATGGTGGCACAACACTTCTACCTGGTTTAAATGTTTTTTCTGTATATTTCAGATCTGCAAATTCTTGCACTAGTTCTGCAATTTCTAATCGTAATTCTTCGGCAGTTTTCATTTATTCATATCTCTCATGTATTCTTTAATTTCTGCAAAACATACAGCTTGCATATCTTCTTTATCAAGCCAAGCCTGGTGCCAGTCAATAATTTTCTCTAATGTGTAACTTAATCCCCATGCTGGCTTCCAATTAAGCCTCGATTCTGCTTTTGTAATGTCCAGCTTTAAAAAGCCTGCTTCATGTGGATTAGAATTTTGATCAAGCTGCCAACTGGTATTGGGCCATTTTGCAATCATTCTATCCAAAATCCAGTCAACTGGTTTCACATCTTGTTCATTTGGTCCAAAATTCCAACCTTCAGCATACTCTTTCTGATTTTTATACAGCTTTTCAGTCAAAATCAAATATCCTGATAATGACTCTAGAACGTGCTGCCAAGGGCGTGTTGCTTTTGGATTTCGAATAACAACAGGTTTATTTTTTTCAAATGACCTTAAAATATCTGGAATTAACCGATCATCTGCCCAATCACCTCCGCCAATTACATTACCCGCCCTTACAGAAGCTAAACCGATACCTTGCTCTTGCATAAAAGAGCGACGATAAGCAGAAGTTACTAGCTCAGCGCAACCTTTACTACTGCTATAAGGGTCGTAACCACCCATAGAATCATCCTCCTTGTAACCTTCAGATCGATCATCATTCTCATAACACTTATCTGTTGTGACATTTACAATAGACTTTAGATTAGGGCAGCATCTTGCCACTTCTAGCACTTTTGCTGTGCCAATTACATTCACTTCGTAAGTTTCTATAGGTGCTTCATAAGAATATCTAACCAGTGGCTGTGCTGCCATATGAATTAAAATATCAGGGTTAAATTCTGTCATACTTTTATGAAGAGTGTCTTGGTCTCTAATATCGGATATTTGTGAATCAATTATCGAATCAATTTTTGCTTCATTAAATAATGAAGGTAATGTTGGCGGACTGAGGGCATAGCCCCTTATTTCTGCACCCAATGAAGCTAGCCACAAAGAAAGCCAACTACCTTTAAAGCCAGTATGACCTGTTAAGAAAACGCGCTTACCTTTCCAAAATTCTTTGTCAATTGTTGCCATTTACCAAGTTTCCCAAGGTGCTTTTCCAGTTTCCCAAAGCTCTTGTAGGTACATTTTATCTCTCAATGTATCCATAGGCTGCCAAAAACCTTCATGCGTATAAGCCATTAGATTTCCATCTGATGCCAAGCCCTTTAACGGCTCTTGCTCCCAAGTACAATTATCACCAGAAATTCGATCCATAACTTTAGGCGAGAGTACAAAGAAGCCGCCGTTAATCAAAGCACCATCGCCTTTAGGTTTTTCTGTAAATTGCATTATTTGACTATCTTGAATATCTAGAGCGCCAAACCTTCCTGGTGGATAAACAGAAGTTAAAGTTGCATGTTTGCCATGTTTTTCATGAAATGCTATTAATTCTGTAATATTTACATCTGACACGCCATCACCATAAGTGAAGCAAAAAGACTCTTCATTCTTTATGTATTCTGCCACCCTGCCTAATCTGCCACCAGTCATAGAATCATCACCTGTATCCACTAATGTAACAGTCCATGGTTCTGCTCGCTTTTCATGAACTTCAATAGAATTATTTTTCATGCAAAAAGTCACGTCTGACTGATGAAGGAAATAATTAGCAAAATACTCTTTGATAACATAGCCTTTATAGCCACAGCAAATTACAAAATCATTAATTCCATGGGAAGAATACATTTTCATAATATGCCATAGAATCGGCTTTCCGCCAATTTCTACCATTGGCTTTGGTTTTAGATCTGTTTCTTCACTGAGGCGCGTACCAAGTCCGCCTGCTAAAATCACTGCTTTCACTTACCTCTCCAACTTATTTGTTTTATTTATAAAATCATGTATATGCTGTTTTAGTGAATGCTGCTCTTGCCAACCAAGGGCTTTAGTCTTATCACAAATAACAACTCCATCCATTCTATTCCCCTTTCTTGAAGGGAGTAATTCAATCCTTGATTGGAACATGTTTGCAACCTCCAATATTGAGTATGCTTGGGAACACCCTATACCGAAATTATCACCTATGCCATCTTTCCCAACTACAATAATTCCAGAAACTATATCATCAATATGTGTGAAATTTCTCAATTGCGTCCCTGGACTTACAACAGTTAACGCTTTGTTTGCTTTATACTGCTCCTTAAAAAGGGCAATCAGTGTTGCATATTTTCCTGATGAAATCTCTCTACCACCATAAACATTATAAAAATAGACAATTGCATATTGAACGCCATACCATTCACCATAATTTTCTACCAATTCAGTATTTGAAGCTTTTATCCAGGCGTATGGACTTTGTGATCGACCCATGCCACCATCAGAAAATTTAGTACTACTTCCAGCATAAACCATTTTACAATTGTGCTTTCTACAAAATTGCAGCATAGAAAAAATACCGTCTTTATTGTACTTCCATACTTTTTCAATATCATCAAAACTTTGCTCTACCCTTGCATATTCACCCAAATGATATACAATATCCGGAATAAAGTGAATTATTCTAGAAATATCACTTGTTTCACCTTTAATATATACGACACCTTTAATATGGTTTTTTTCCGTACCGGTTGAGTAATTATCCAACGAATACACTTCGTTACTTCGATTTTTCTTCAATTTTTCACATAGATGACTTCCGATAAAACCCGCGCCACCTGTTACCAATATCTTCATATAAATCCTGTTATTTATTAATCTGAGTTAAACAGATCTCTTGTATAAACCTTATCTTTTGTGTCTTGCAGTTCATCAACCATTCTATTGGCAACAATCACATCACTTAGTTTTTTGAACTCTTCTAGATTGTCTATTATTTTTGAATGGAAGAACTCACTCTCACCCTGCTCAGTAAGCACAGGTTCATAGATTACCACTTCAATGCCTTTAGCTTTAATACGTTTCATAATACCTTGAATGGATGACGCTCTAAAGTTATCAGAGTCAGACTTCATAATTAATCTATGTACACCAACAACCTTCGGTTGTTTGGCAATGATAGAATCTGCAATAAAATCTTTTCTGGTTGAATTGGCATCAACAATGGCACTAATTAACGCATTCGGTACATCTTGATAATTAGCTTTAAGTTGTTTAGTATCTTTTGGCAGACAGTAACCACCATAGCCAAAGCTGGGGTTGTTGTAGTGTGATCCAATTCTTGGATCTAGCCCCACTCCCTCAATAATTTGTTTAGAGTCTAGACTGTGAGCTTCTGCGTAAGAATCCAGTTCGTTAAAGTAAGATACGCGCATGGCAAGATAAGTATTACTAAAAAGCTTTACCGCCTCTGCTTCCGTAGAATCAGTAAATAGAACATCTATATTCTCTTTTATAGCGCCTTCTTGCAGAAGGTCTGCAAACACCTTGGCTCTGTCTGATATCTCACCGACAATAATTCGTGATGGGTATAGATTATCATAAAGTGCCAAACCCTCCCTTAAGAACTCTGGTGAGAAGACGATGTTATCAATATTAAACTTATCTTTAATGCTTTGAGTGTAGCCAACCGGTACAGTTGATTTAATAATCATCACTGCATTAGGATTAATGTCAATTACATCTTGAATGACCGCTTCTACCGAAGCGGTATTAAAGTAGTTATTAGTGGTGTCGTAATCTGTTGGGGTGGCGATGATGATAAAGTCAGCATCTATATAGGCGAGATCTTTATCTAAAGTAGCCGTAAAGTTAAGGTCTTTATTGGTTAGAAAATCTGTAATCTCGGCATCAACAATAGGAGAGATTTTGTTGTTAAGCTGTTCAATCTTCTCAGGAATAATATCAAGGGCAATGACTTCATGATTTTGAGACAACAGCATAGCATTGGAAAGGCCAACGTAGCCGGTGCCTGCTATGGTGATTTTCATGACTCTCCCCTTAATATAGGATCATGTAAAGATGAAGAGATTCCGCCACTTAGATCTAGCATTGAACCGTTTAGAAAATTATTATTTCTATCAGATAAAAATAAAACTGAATTCACTATATCTTTAACGCTGCCAATACAGGCAGTTGGATGATAGTCTTTCAACTCACCTAACCCGTTGGGATTATCAACAAAACCTTCATGTAACATCGGGGTGTCAATTGCAGCAGGGCAAATAGCATTTACACGAATTCTAGAGCCTAACTCCACTGCTAGTGAAGCAGTCAATCCAACTAGTGCAGCCTTGCTGGTGGAATAAGCACTAAAACTTGGCTTGGTTAAGGTGGCATGGATGCTTGCAATATTAACCACATTTCCTTTCTTTTCTTCTAGTTTAGGCAACAACTCTTTAATCAAAATAAAGACTGAATTTAAATTAATATTAAGAGTTTTTTGCCAATTTTGAAAAGTCAGCTCAACTATTGGGGCTAGGATTTGAGTTGCTGCATTGTTAACCAGTACGTCGAGACCTTCCTTGCATTCACTAAGAATTCCTTTTATAGCTTGATCACAATAGCTGATATCTGTACATATCAGATTTAGGTCAATTGAAAGATAGGCACTTGTATTTCCCTTGCTATTTTCCTCTAAATCTGTACCAATTACCCGCCAACCATTCTCCGTGAAGCTTTTACAAAGTCCTTGTCCTATCGCGCCATTAGATCCGGTGATTAGTATAGTTTTCATTGTTGCTTATTATTTGACATTTAAAAAATTAAATAATTTATCAATTGCCATATGACTTGTACGCTCTACAGCATCTGCTGTATTTGACGCATTATGTGAGCCAAAAACACAGTGCGGATGAGTTCGTAAATACGAATCCATTGGTAAAGGCTCAACTTCAAAAACATCAAGAGCCGCAGAATACACTTTGCCACTTTTAAGAGCATCTTCAAGTGAGGCTTCATCAATAATTGGACCTCTGCCCACATTTACAACTCTAATCCCATCTTTTGCCTGCTTAAATATATCAGCATTCACCATATGGTAACTAGATTTTGTCAAAGAACAAGTAACAACTATAAAGTCTACCTCTTCAACGCGGTTAGGCCATACCTCTCTTTCAACTTCTGGCAGGTTAGAACTATTATCTGTAAATGGATCGTATGCAATAATACTCATGTCTAACGCTAGTAAGCGTTTAGCAGTACTTTGACCAATATCTCCAAAACCAACTAGAGCAACTTTTTTTCCAGACAGAGAAATTCCTCTTGGCTTAACCCACTTGCCATCTCTTGCAGCCCTATCAATTTCAAACGTTTCTCTAGCTAAAGCAATTACATAGCCCATAGCAACATCTGCCACCTCTCTGCCAAACATATCTGGCGTATTAATGATTGGAATATTTAAATCCTTACAAGCATCAAAGTCAACGTTATCAACGCCAATACCCCATTTAACTGCTGCCTTTAAATTACCAGTCTTTCCAGCTTCAAACACTTCACGCGTTGCAGGATCATCTCCAATTATCCAGCCATCATGCTGGGGTACAATTTTTTTTAATTCTTTAACAGACAAAGTTTGAACTACATTAGGGGCGCTTAATTCTATACCTTTTTCTTCAAAAATATGTCTAAAGCTATCGATCATTCCAAGCATTGGTGGGCATGTCACTAAAATTTTCATTTCGATTTTCCTTTATTAAATAAATATTCGCTTACAACAATACCAAAGTCCCAATCGGCCGGGGTGTCAATATCTATAGATTCAAACTTAGGTGTTTCAAACATCATGGGCTTTGCGCCAATACGTGCATTTGTTTTGGCAAAGGCCTCTTTAGTAAAAATATATAAATTTGAATTTTCTTCAAACCAAGGCTCTAAGTCCTGGGTGCGTAACAAATTATCAGGGTCATGATTTACTGCACTGCAATCTTCCCGATAAAAACGGGTTTGGATTTTATCAACTGTAAATAGTGAGTCTGCACTTCTATTATTTTTCTGCTCCTGAAATGACTTTAAAGCTGCCCCAACAGTTTTGGCCGTCATTAGTGGGTTTGTTGTATGTGTCATCAGATAAATATCTGCATCAATATTTTGAACATCGTCCTCAATTACTAAATTCATTGAAACCATATCTCCGCATATCTCTGACTTTCTATCCCTAATGACAATTCTATCAGTTTCAACCAAGTCATTTTCTGCAAGAATTTCTCTTGCGTCGGTATTGATAATTACTCGATCAATTTCCTTGATGGCCAACAATGTATCAAGTGTCCAACGGAATAATGGCTTACCATTAAAAATTTTAAAATTTTTACCTTTTACTCTTTCACTATTTGCTTTCATTGGCAACAAGGCCACTATTTTATGTTTTGTCATTAGATAATTACTCCTTAATTCTTGGATAAAAATATTTCATTTTTGCTTGGTCGGATAATTTTCGACATGCATGATTTCCTTTGTATGACCCATAATATTGAGAACACCTAAACACAAGTATAGAAAGGATTTCTTTAAAAAATACTCGATCTCGAATTGCAACTCTAGTATCTTTCAATATCCCGGCAACAACAAAATGAACTAAATCAAAAAAACTTATTTTGATTTCAGGCATAATTTTTTGTAGAGCGATAGCCTCTCTTTCGTACCTAGTTTTTATTTGTAACCAGGTCTCATCATGAATATGAAACACACAACTATCGGATACATAGCCCACATACCCATTATCTTGGCATATTTGCTTAGCAATAAACATATCTTCAAGCCCTGTTAAACTTTCATTAAAGTGAAATTTATCCCATATTGTGCGTGAAATCGCTGCATTGGCATTGTTACAGAAAAACCCATCTTGGGGGATACTACTTGTGCTTGGAAAATATTTTTCAAATACTCGCATCTCGCTATACTTTGTCGTGTCTCTAGCAATTTGACGACCATAAGTATAATCACATTTTTTTTGAATTAACGGTGCGATTAAATTTTGCAACCAATCTTTATTTTCTGGAATGCAATGACCACTAATAAAAACTAAATATTCACCATTTGCAAACTCACACCCAATGTTTAAAGATCTTCCGAAAGTGAAATCCTGTTTTTTAATGTAAGTGATTCTTGCATTATGCGACTTAGCTATTGTTAAAGTATTATCTATTGATCCTGAGTCGACAATTACAACCTCATGAGAGAAATCATTAACATTCTGGGATTCAATAGCAACAAGGATCTCGTCTAAATAACGCTCTTCATTCAGTGTCCTTATAATAATACTAACTAACATACACTGATATCTACCGTAACTATAGAGCCAGACAATGGGAATTTTTGGCGATCCTGCTCCGTTAAACCTTCATAAGCACTCGTAACAAACAGTTGGTTCTCTGATTTATCAAGAGTACAGTTTGTAGGTCTAGGAACGGGAACTCTAAACTCTTGAATTAATTTTCCATATAAATCTAGCTCTACAATCTTAAATCCATCCCATATTGCTATAAAAATCCTTCCATCTGAGGAAATACAACCCCCGTCTGGAGTTGTGTTTGTGCGACTCAAATCAAACCATTTTACTTTAGATATAATAAAGGACCAGGTTTCGTTAAAAGTTATTTTGTACACCACACCTTCAAAGGAGTCTGTGATTAATAGACTATGGCTGTTTGGGATTTTAATAAAAGTATTTGGTATAGAAATCCCTTCATACACAATTCTACTGACTCCATTTTGTGATAAGACTAATGCGCCATTGCCTTTAATTGGTTTGTTCAGCATTATCCCATATATGTATAAATTTTCTTTTAACTTTAACCCATCATTAGACCTGTACTCATCAGAAGCATATATGTCAGGTGTATACGATACAACCTCTATTGTATTTAAATTGTGATCAAAAGCTATAATGCCACTTTCATTCGCAAGATATATTTCATTTTTTTTTACATCCAAAATAACACTAGCTTTTTCTACTAACTGATAATAAAAATCATTGCCCTTTTTTCTTTTAAATAATTTAGAATTAAGAATATCAAGCCAAAACAAAGACTCGCTAACTTCATCCCAGTACACCCCTTCGCCCAATTTTGACAACATGCAATCTGTCATATTAGAGTGTCAATAATCTTATTAAGAGTTGTAAAGTTTATTTCTAGCCCTAACTTCTCTTTAGCCTTGGTATCGCTGGCAATCAAAGTTGATGGGTCACCATCTCTTCTACTATCCTCTATAACTACGAAATCTTTACCGGTTATATCTTTAACTTGTTGAACAACCTCTTTAACACTAAACCCATGGCCATTTCCTAGATTAAATTCTGCACTAGACGATTCATTTTTATTTAAGTAATCCAACCCTTTTAAGTGTGCATTAGCAAGGTCATTGACATGAATATAATCTCTTACGCAAGTTCCGTCACTTGTATCATAGTTATTACCAAAAATGCTAACCGATTCTCTTTGTCCATTTGCCGCTTGCATAATAATTGGCAATAAATGGGTCTCTGGGTCATGCCTTTCACTTAGTTCTCCTTCTGGATCATGGCCTGCAGCATTAAAATATCTAAAAGAGACGTACCTCAACCCGTAAGCAAACTCAAAATCTTTAAGGATTTCTTCAACCATTAATTTTGACTTGCCATATGGATTAATGGGGTTTGTAGGATGGTTTTCATCGATTGGAATATATTCTGGATTGCCAAAAATTGCGGCTGAGGAGCTAAATATAAATTTCATGCAATCATTATCAATCATTACCTTAAGCAAGCTGAGCGTGCCAGAGACATTGTTATTGTAATATTTATAAGGGTCAGTCATTGACTCACCTACCAAAGAGTAGGCGCTGAAATGCATGACTGCGTCTGGCTTGTGTTTTTTGAAAAGTTTGTCTAACTTAGTCGTATCAAGAATATCACAAAGCTCAAATTCTCCATACAAAACTGCATCTTGATGACCTGTAGAGAGATTATCAATGGTAATTACATCGTGACCGGCCTGATGAGCAATTTTGACCATATGGGATCCAATATAACCAGCGCCACCAATTATAAATAATTTCATATTAATCTCTACCTAAATACCACTTATAGGTTTTTATAAGACCATCTTTAAGATCTACACTGTAATTCCAGCCCATATTTTTAAGTCTAGTTATATCAATCAATTTTCTCGGAGGTCCGTCTGGCTTTGTAGTGTCGAAAGATAGCTTACCCTTAAAGCCAACCACCTGTTTCATGGTTTCTGCCATTTTACGAATGGTTACATCTACTCCGGTGCCAATATTAATATGCGAGAGCATTGACTTAGTATTGGCTTGGTAAATGTGTTCATCTAATTCCAACACAAATAAAGATGCTGTCGCCATGTCATCAACATACAAGAACTCGCGCATAGCTTTACCTGTACCCCATACAACTACTTCAGTATCATTATTAACCTTGGCTTCGTGAAACCGTCGCATAAGTGCCGGGATAACATGTGAGTTCTCTGGATGAAAGTTATCATTAATACCGTATAGGTTGGTTGGCATGACTGACCTAAAATCTGTACCGTATTGACGGTTGTATGATTCACAAAGCTTAATGCCTGCAATTTTAGCCAACGCGTAAGGCTCATTAGTTGGCTCTAGTACGTCAGTTAATAATGCATCCTCACGCATTGGCTGCTCGACTGCTTTAGGGTAAATACATGTACTACCTAGAAATAGTAATCGCTTAACTTTATTTTCATAGGCAGAGTTTATAACATTAGCCTCTATCATCATGTTTTGATAAATAAAGTCAGCAGGATAGGTGTTGTTAGCATGAATACCGCCCACTTTAGCAGCGGCTAAAATAACATAGTCTGGCTTTTCTTGTTGAAAGAAGCTTTGCACTTGCGCTTGATTGGCAAGATCTAACTCTTTATGCGTGCGCATTAAGAGATTAGTAAAACCCCTTTCTTCCAATTGCCTAACAATGGCAGAGCCGACTAAGCCACGATGCCCTGCAATATAGATTTTGTCGTTAAGATCCATTGCTAAATTAATTACTCATTAAAGTCCGGTGCTTTAAAGCCGTGCTTTTTTACTAGCGAATCACGCTTGGCAATGTTGATGTCATTTTCCATCATCTCGTGTACCATCTCTTCTAGCGTGATTTTTGGCTCCCAACCTAATTTTTCTTTAGCTTTAGATGGGTCACCTAATAGTGTCTCAACTTCAGTTGGGCGGAAGTAACGTGGATCTACTGCAACAACTAAATTGCCTATCTCAGAATCATAACCTTTTTCATCCATACCTTCACCTTCCCAGCGAATCGTCTTGCCTAGGTGACCCCAAGCAAAGTCTACAAAGTCACGTACTGAGAACTGCACGCCGGTTGCAATACAAAAATCATCTGGCTCGTCTTGTTGTAGCATTAGCCATTGCATCTCAACATAGTCTTTTGCATGGCCCCAGTCTCGTTTAGCATTCATGTTACCAAGATAGACTGTGTCTTGCAGGCCTAGTGAGATACGCGCCAGTGCTCTTGTAATCTTACGCGTTACAAAGGTCTCTCCTCGTACTGGGGATTCATGATTAAACAAGATGCCGTTACAGGCAT
>Ga0209992_10004364_pt1 | contig 11171 bp, 6 predicted proteins | sample 2SBtaG_2_FD_182564 | JGI IMG/M metagenome (GOLD analysis project Ga0209992, IMG submission 182564) | Deep subsurface microbial communities from Kolumbo volcano to uncover new lineages of life (NeLLi) - 2SBTROV12_ACTIVE470 metaG (SPAdes)... | ecosystem: Environmental > Aquatic > Marine > Volcanic... | reverse complement strand
TTACTGCGATGTTGTCTGATAGTGATTGCGTGATAGATGCTTCTGTAGTTAGGTTGTCAGTTACTGCGATGTTGTCTGATAGTGATTGCGTGATAGATGCTTCTGTAGTTAGGTTGTCAGTTACTGCGATGTTGTCTGATAGTGATTGCGTGATAGATGCTTCTGTAGTTAGGTTGTCAGTTACTGCTATACTATCAGAGAGGGTTTTAGTGATAGATGCTTCTGTAGTTAGGTTGTCAGTTACTGCGATGTTATCAGTAAATGAGAGATTAAATTGTACGGTATTAACAATATTATCAATTACAGAAATAGTATCATCTAGAGTTTTTCTGAATACTTTACTCAATGAGTCAGAAATGGAAATAATATCATCTAGTGAGAAATTAACCATCTTTGAAATAGAATCAGATACTGTGATTGTTTCTCTTAGATCCTTTGTAATTTTGAAAATTACATTGTCAGCTACATCAATACTTTCATCAAACATTTTGAATAGTGTTTTACTAAAAATATCAGAAACTAAAATTGAATCAGATTTTTCTAATGTGATTAATTTGGAAATAGAATCAGATACTGTGATTGTTTCTCTTTTATCAAGTGTGACTAGTTTTTGTGGTATAAAGTCAGATAGTGATATAGAATCATCTTTTTGAATTATTACTCTTCTGTTTGCATTGGCTGTAACTCCAACTGAATCAGCCAAGAAAATTCTCTGGAAAACAAATGTACCGTATTTGTTCCAAACTATAGTATTATCATTATCCCAGTCAACTACAGAAACATAGAGTATGTGCTCAGATGCCGGAGTAAGGCTTAGGGCAATATAGTCAGTAGCACCACTATGGGATTCTCTTGTACTCCAAGAATCTAATGCTACATCATATTTTGTAGAGTAAATTGTCTGTGCATTATCTGCACTGCCACTAAGAAATGCTCCATAGAGATCTCCAGTCATAGTATCAATACCAAACGCAGCATCAACCTCTTCAGTACCTGTACCTACTTCCATGTCAGCTAGTGCTGTCCAGCTACTTGTACCATCTCCAACATTATGCCATACTTTGATGTCACTAGCAGTATTAGATGCCTCATCAACACATGCAAGATAAAGATCATTTGAATCAGATGTTGTAGAGTTTACGATACCTGCAATTGGCATTCTAAATGCAGCATTTCTATCACAATCATTGAAAATTTGAGTGACAGATGACCATCCACCTGATGACCAAACATACTCATCAATATCTTCCTGATTGTTGGTATGATCAAGCATAATTAGAATTACTTCACTACCGTCACCACCTGTATTTAATGGAAGTAGAATTAGTGGATCTGAACCATCTGCACCAGTGCCTAATGGAGTACTGTTTGGAATGCCTGCATTATCCCATCCACCTGTTGTATTACAATTATTTCCAGGATCACATTTTCTAAAGTCAGCAAGAGCTGAATTATTGTTGGTGTTACCATCAGTACCGCCAAGATATACAGTTCCATCTCTAGAAACAGTAAGACCAATACCATTTCCGTTTCCAAAAGAACCCACACAGTTACTAGTACAACTAGAATCACTAGCTACGGTGTTAACCAACTGATTATCAGCACTTGATGGTGGACTGTCAGGATCAATTCCAATATAGAATATAGCATCAAAACCATTTTCCATTCCAGCAACATGGATGGTATTACCAGAACTACCAGGGGTCCAAGGATCAAACCAAACTGCAGAATGAACATAGCTTCCAGCATCAAGAAGAACTGCTGAACCCCATGTTTGTCCTCTATCTTCAGATAATCTGTAATTAAGATCTAAACTTCCATCAATGTAAAAGTCATAGATGTGTGTTGAATTATACACAACATGGGAAGAAGAAGTTGTTGCGTGTTTGTCTTCTTCTTCCTCTAGATCACTTGCAATCAAAAATAATGGATCTATTGCAACGTACCAATTTCTTCCTTCAGTAAACATTGGAGTACTTGATTGTTTCACTTCAATTTTTCCAAGTGCATAAAGTTGAGGAGTGATTAGAGGAACAGAATAAGTATAACCAATTGAGCCTGAATTACCTTCAGAATCAGGTGTAACATTCCAAGAAATTACCTTTTTGTCTCCAACAGTTTCAATTGTTCCTTCAGAGGATGTCACATTGAAAAATGATGGAACATATTCTCTAATTGTCATTGGTTCATTGCCAAGATATGAGGTTACTTCAATGTCAACATCAATTTCATCTTCACCATAAAATGGATCAATTACACTCTCAGTATTTCTCATAATATCATAATCAAACGTTTCTTGAACCAAAAAGTATGTAGAAAAGTCAACTAAACCATTGCCAGTTTCAGCTTCAATGTTTATTGTATAATTTCCAGCAATAGATGTATTAGAATATCCAGAATAGTATGTTCCACATCCATTTGGATATATTTCATCTTCTGATGTAAATTGTGTTACATAATTATTTGGATCAGTAATACTCATAGATATATCAGAGTTACATACAGGTGCACCAGTTGCATTAAGAACAACAATTTCCAAGTGAGCTACTTCATTAACTGGATAGATTGATCTTTCTGTATTTACAGAAACAAGACCCCATGTAAATTCATTTTCAGAAACAAATTCTTTTCCATCAACAATTAATGTTGTCTTCATTGTGTATGATCCAGGTTTCATCATATCATTTGCCAATAGTTTAATGTCATAGAGACCTGTTCTTGATTTTGTAATTTCAGAATCTATTGATGTTAAACTTCCTTTTGCATTGTAAAATTCTGTTTTAATTTCAGTTTGCAATCCTTTCCATGTGTCTTTTTGTGTTGCATTAACTGCAATGTCACTGAATTGATTGACAATGGATAATTCATTGTCTAGTTTATCAGATTTGGATTTTTTATCCATCTTTTTCATTTGTTTTGCAATCTTTTTGATTTCTTTGAGTTCTTTCTTTAGTTCTTTCTTTAGTTCTTTGAGTTCTTTCTTTAGTTCTTTCTTTAGTTGTTTATTCTCTGTGAGTTCTTTTTTGTTTTCTTTGTTATCAACATTATCTAGTTTTGAATTCTTTTTGAGGTCTGTAATCTTTGATTTAATTTCTGCAATCTTTGATTTTGCAGTTTGAAGATCATAGTCTAATTTTTCACCGTTACTCATCTTTTTGGCATCAGCAAACTGTACAAGTTCTAAACCAAACAAGATTCCAACAAAGTTAGAAATTGGATTAGTAGAGTTGGTCTCGACTGGGTCGATCTCGACTGTAGTAGAGTTGGTATCGACTGGGTCGATCTCGACTGTAGTAGAGTTGGTCTCGACTGGGGCGATCTCGACTGTAGTAGAGTTGGTCTCGACTGGGGCGATCTCATCAGATGAAATTAGAGTCTCACCAGTCAATATTGAGGCTGTATACTCTAATTCTGCCAAATCTACTAGTAAAGCGTCATTTTCATCATAGAATTGAAACTCAAAGAGGGCATCTTGGTTAATCATGAAATTTGTGCCTGAGCCTAAAATTTGAGGGGAAACAAGCAAGTCTTCACCAAGAATACTTGGCAGTAATGCCTCTTGGAAAATAGTTAAATCAATTTCATCAGAAATTGAGGCTAGACTGGAAATAGAGGTTGTGTTTCCAATTGTAACTACTGTAGGTGCTGCAACTATACCTACAGATGTTGAAATTACATCTCCATTAGCAATTAGGACAATTCTATCAGAAATTGAGGTTGAATCAGATAGTATAGGCTCATAGCTAGTAGAATTGTTGTATTCATCAGTGATTTCCTTGAGAATTGCATCCAAATCAAGAGAATCGCTAGGCACGGAATTATAATGGTCATATTTTTCTTGGTAAATTAAGGAGATTTGTTCTTCAGATAATTGTTCATCATAGATGGAAATATTATCAATTTGACCTGAAAACTCGTTTGAAATAGTGCCATTGTTATTTCTAGAAGACAAATAGCCTCCAATTAGGATGTCAGATTCTGATGAAATAGTCTCGATTGTAGAGGTATTGAGTGATCCATTAACAAAGGAAATTTTCTCAGGCAGGGTTTGTGAGGCTGACAAAGTTCCATTTACAAATATCTTGATTTGAGTTCCATTGAAAGTAGCAGCCATGTGAGTCCATTGTTCCTCAATTTCAATTGAGGATTCTACATAATTCCAAGTAATTCCATCAAATACTGAGAATTTACCAATATGCTCAGGCGTAATTATATTATTGATAGACAGGGCAAATTGATTTTCTTTGCTGATAACTGTAAATTCTTGTGAACCTTGAGAATAATCAGGCTTGATCCAGCCTGAAATTGTCAATTCAGAAACTGAATCAGTTACAGTAGAATTTGAAATTATAATGTAATCGTCTTCTCCATCAAGACTAACTGATGTTTGGTTTGTGTTTGTAGTTAGTAATGTCACATCAGCTTCAGGTACAGAAGAAGAGACAATGAGGTTTATCTCATCACCTATACCGAATGAATCTCTATAATCAGGTTCAACAAAACTAGGCACAATAATTGTAGGAGTAATCACGGTACCATTTGTAATTAATACAATAGAATCACCAATTGAGAAAGAGTGGGCTCTAGGCTCATAATTTTCTAAAGATAGGAATCGTGGTGCAGTTGTATGAATAACAATGTAATCACCAATTCCAAATACATCAGAATGTTCAGGCTCATAATTTTCTGCAATTGTAGTGTAAATGACAATAGAATCACCAATTCCAAATACATCACCTGCAGAAGAGTTCGATAATTGGTTCAACAACTCTTCAGAAACAAAAATATTTTCAGGATTAGTTGCATTAACAATTATTTCAGACAAAATAGATGTTTGATTTTCAATTACAATTGATTCAGTTGTAACATTAGATGTTTGGAAAATATTTGAGTTGTTTGGCATAACTGAAACATTTTGAATTGATTCATCAATTGTTTCAGTGATGTTTGCAATTTCTAAATTAATGTCAGTGGAATTTGTTGAATCAGCAAAAACAAATTGTGGTCCCCAATAATTATCTGAAATTGAAAGTGGAATACTAATTGCAGAAAATAAAATAAGAAAAGCTAAAGTAGATGATTGTGTTTGTCTAGATATTTTTAATTTAAAATTATTTTTTTCAGAGAAAATTATTACAACTCCGGCAAGTGGAGCCAACAACAAAAATGTTGTAGGATTATCAGGATCAGAAACTTCAGAAATAATTTCTAAAATTTGAGGTGATTCAATTGTTTTAGTATTTTCAAAAAGTAGTATAATTTGATTATTTGATTGATCTAAAAATTGATCTACATCAATATCGGTAAAGAATTTATTTTGAACATTTTTTAGATCTAATGATAGTTTTTCTGTAGAAAATATTTCAATTAAATTACTTGAAGTATGATCATTTGGATTTTGAATTAAAACAAAATCGTCAACATAGTAAATTAATTTAGAATTTGATTTTATCTTTTCAGAATTGTAAATTCTTTCTTTTGTTGTATGTTGATCAGATTGATGTTTAATATTTAGAATTGTTGGATAATCATGATCATTTGATGAGATAGAAATTTTTTCTGAAAGTTTTATGATTCCAATTTTTTCAGGAGCTAAAGAATTTGCTTCATTATTTTTTTTATCTAACGAGACACTGATAGATTCATTTAATTTCAAAATATGTTGAATTTGTGGTTTTTCAATTTGAGATTTAATAAATGAGTTTGAATTTTCAAGTTCAATATCTTCATTGAAAGTTGTTGCAAATGAAGTTGGGATAGAAAATGTAATACCAATAATTACTAAAAATGTTAGAATATTTGAAATTCCAGTGAACTTTTTCATACAATTTTTCTAGCTTAAAATGATAATAGAAGGAAGGAATTACGAGTGGAATTGTGATTCCAGTGTGGGAAATCAATAGCGATCAAAGGTCCAAGTTGGTAATTGAAAAAAATAGAAAATGATCTGTTTTAAAAAATTAATTCCAGGTTTTTTCTTTGAAAGTTAATTTTTTGTTTAACACAAAATTTCCAAAGGCTGCAGATAAAACTGCAATCAATAATGCAACAGGATAAGTTATTTCATATTGATCAATTAATGCAAATACAATTCCCAATTGTAATAATGCACCAAGTGAACTAAATCCAATAAATTTTAAAAATTGAACAATTGTTCTTTTTGGTTTAAAGTTTCTATCTTCAAATGTCCAAAATTTATTTAGGAAAAAGTTTGTTGTCATTGAAGCTACAATACCATAAACATTTGCATGTACAAACCAAAGTTCAGGGATATTTCCTGCTAACAACAAAGATGTTAAATAATTTACAAGGAATCCAGTTGCACCAACTGTATAAAATCGTGCAGCCTTTGACATAAAGCGAATTGATTTTCTTGGTTCTTGATTTTCAATTGTTTTACCATAACGATATAATTTCAAAACAGATCTTGCATAATCAACTATAGTATCAATTCCTAATTTACTTGAACCAAATTGTCTATTAGTAAATGTGTAAGGTACTTCAGAAATTTTTGCACCTTTAGTTTTCACTAAAATTTCTAATAGTAACTTGTAACCTATTCCATCAAATTTAAGATCATGTAATAGATTTTTTTTAAACATAAAAAATCCTGACATTGGATCTTTTGCAGTAACCCCAAGACTTAATTTTGCAATTTTAGTTGCGATCTTACTCATTAATTTTCTTTTTAATGTCCAATGTTCAATTGAACCACCTTTAACGTATCTAGATGCAATTACAATGTCACTATGATATTTTTTTAGAGTGTCTAACATTTTTGGAATAATTTGTGGTGGATGTGAAAAATCACTATCCATTACTACAATTACATCACCTGTAGCTTGTTGTATTCCTTTTAAGATTGCTGATGCAAGACCACTCTTTGTCGTTCTATGAATAATATCAACAGTATTGTTTGCAATTTTCTTAATGTTTAGATATTCATCTACAATTTTTCCTGTACCATCTGGAGAATTATCATCAACAATAATTGTTTCTGATTGTAAATTCTTAGGTAAATGCTCCTGAATTGACTCTAGAATTTGTATTATATTTTTTGATTCATTATAGGTAGGTAAAATTATAGAAACTTTTTTTTCATTTTTTTGTGTTTGATACAATTTATTTCATCAATAATTAGTTAATATTAATTCTTAAGCGTCCATAATTGAGTTTTCTTGACATAATAATCATAGTAAATAGTATTAAAACAAGAATTACACTAGGAAAAGAAAATTCAGGTAATGATTTGTCAGGAGAAATCATATCACCCCAAAAAATTGATAATGGAATAGTTGAGTTATTGATGTTTTCTGGCCAAGTAATTTTCTTGTTAGTTGATTCATCATATGCTTCTACATAAAATCCATAATGTGAATAACGTTGAATAACATCAGTTGGTATTTTAAATTCATAGCTTGGATGAGGTGATTTTAGATATCTATCATTTTCATCAGATGTTCCACCAACAATTATCAAATCAGAGTGATTTGGTATTTGTTGAAAATCATTTGATGAATTTGTGGAATTATTTTTTAGGGTATGACCTTTACTAGAATCTAAAAAGCCAACAAAACAATGACTTTCATTGTTTTGTAATGATGAATCAAGATTTCTAGGTATAAAACAAACTGTTGCTTTGTCTAATTTTTTATCTAAAGTTGAATCAAATAATACATCTACAAAAACATACACAAAATCACCATAATGTGCTGATCTTATTTTCATCATGTTACCTATTGATGTTAAACTAGATTCTTTCCATTCAGAAAAAAAAGTCCATTTTCCATCAAAGTCAATAAAACGCATTTTATCAGAAAATGTTATCAGTAAATCTTCACTATCAGCAAATGAAATTGGAATTGAAAAAATAATAAAGAAAGAAAAAACAATTGCTGAATTTTTAATTAAATTTAGTTGCAATTACTAATTTTATTTAACACAATATCCTTAAATTCTTTAATTATTTAGAAAAATCAATATGGGTATGAAAATTCCAGTGATAATAGCAATTTGTATAGCAATTGCAGTAGGGGTAATTTATGGAACAGGAATTTCAGAACAAGAAATAGAGGATAATACTAGTGTAATCAATGAAAATTCCATAGAGAATGATTCCGAAATATCTACTTCAAATGATGAAGGTAGACAAGTAACTATAGAATTATCAGATTCAGTAACTACCACAGGACCATAAAATTGGGAATTGTTCCAATTTGGAACCTTTGTCATAAAAAATAAGCCATAATATTCAAATAATTTCTATGTGGGGATCAATTAATGAAACTTCAACTAGCGATAATCCTAGGAGTTGTCCTTGTAGGTAGTATAGCTACTGTCAATATGGCCTTTGTTCAAAATAACGAAGTCTCAGCAAATTCTTTAAAGAGCGTTGCTGGAATGGTGGGTCACATTACATTAACTGCTACTGATGAGGATGGAAACATCAGTGCATATAGACAAACTGACAATGTTGTAATTAATGGAGGAGATAATTGTCTTCTTGCAGATACATTCAATGTTGCAAACACTTGTACTAATACATCTTTAGGATTTGACACAGTTCACATTGGCTCTAACAATGCAGCCTTTTCTGAAACAAGTACTAATTTAGTTACTTGGGAAAAAGTCACTGGCGGTTCAGTTACTTCATCATCAACAGCAGTTGATGCATCAGGAGCATCTGTAACTGTTACAGCAGCATTCTTAGATGTTGATAGAACAATCGCAGAAGCAGCACTCATGAATACATCTGATTCAGCAGGCGGAGATGTTTTGGCACTACAAAACTTTAGTCCAATTGCACTTGGTTCAACAGATGATCTAACTATAGAGTGGACTGTTACAATCGATGGAAACTAAGTAAAAAAACTTAGCCTTTTCTTTTCTTTTTATTAAAGTATTAATGCTAACATTTCTATAATTTAACATAGAATGTCACAAAGACAAATTTCAAATGTAATTTTCATTTCATGCATTACATTAGTTTCTTTTAGTTTTATTTCATTAATTTTTCCTGGATTATTAGTAGAATCAAGTAACAACATAATTCAAAAAGATGTTAATCTATTTGAATTAGGAACATGGTCAATAGTACTTTTGAGTACTAATATTATTTTTATAATTTCTTTTATTTTGTACAAAAAAAATAAAATTCCAAATAAAATATCTAAAATATTTCAGTATATTGAGAAAAATGATATTTCTAAAAAAACATCTTTAATAATTTTAATTTTATTGTTTTTTGTTTATGTTAGTTTTACAATTGATGAGTTTGGAAGAGAAGAATTAGAATTTGGAGATTATCAAGGCGCATCAGAGTATGCTAAAAATTTTGAATTTAAAGATACTATATCAATTGAGCCTCAAATAAGATACTTTTTGTTACATATTTCATATGTAGCATTTGACAATATCAGAATTCTACCCTTTGTAGCAAGTATTTCATTATTATTAATTACATATTTGCTAACTTTGGAATTAACCAAAAAAAGAGTTTCTGCGGTGATTGCTTTTACAGTACTAATGCAAAGTAATCTATTTTTGATTTTTGATACAACTGCAACATATGAAAATTTCTGGACTGGATTTTACTTCTTATCACTTTATTTAATACTAAGAAAACCTGTTTTGTCACCTATTTCATTTATTCTTGGCATGATGTCAAAACCATTAGTAATTACATATTTGCCAATCAGTTTATTTGCAATTTCAAATAAAAAAATTTCAAAACGAAATAAAATTATTTTACTTGTTTCATATGGAATTATAATTTCACTAGTTCTAATTGCATTCTCTACAAATAACTTAATTCACACACATAGTTTAGACTTTGATATATCAAGATTAATTGCGAGTTTTAATGAAATGGGTAATTCTTTGAGATTTGATAGTTTGATTTTGATTTTGATTATTCCAACATTAATTATTCTCCAAAAAAAGTCAGGTGAAATTAGAAATAATATTAATATTGTTTTGGTAGGATTATCTTTTGTAATTCTAAGTCAACCAATTATGTATTCTTTAATTGGAATGACATTACAACCTTATAGATTCATTCCATTTATTGTGTTTAGTGCTATTGCAATAGGAATGATTTTTTCAAATTCTAAAATGAAGGATCAAGAATAACTACCTCATATTGAATAGTGTCAGATGTAGTTCCAATAAATCCATTCAGTAACATTTCTACAACTTTAATTTGTAAATCATTAATTTGAAGTAGCATATCTCCACGACTAACAAATTCATTTTGTTGTAAAGAGATTGTTCCATTATAGAATAATGCTTCATGTTGCTCACCATTAATTTCAATGGTTTTTAATTCGCCAACTGTTTTTAATAAAATATATCCCAAAGGTGGTTGAATACTAATTTGTGTTATTCTTGAATAAACAGTCAAATCATTATTTTCATCATAAACTTTAACAATTCCAAAACTTTTTTCAGTTTCATCAATCCAATATAATTTGTCTATTAGAGATTTGGTATTATTGATGGTGTTTTCATTTGTAGAATCAGTTAAAAGAGATTGATAAAATGCCCTTAAAGATTGGACATAAAGTTCAAGATTTGACAATGCTATTGCTTTATTGTTTAATGCTTGTGTATTATTTTCATCAATAGATAACAATTGATCATAAGTTGTAACAGCTGAAGAGAAATTTCCAAGTTCAATGAAAATACCACCTTTATTATTTAGCGCATTAATATTTTCAGGTTCAACTTCTAATATTTTATCTACATATACAAGAGCTTCCTCATATTTTGAACCATTAATTAAAATCATAGAAGTATTTTCAAGATCTTCAATATCATCAGATGCATTTGATTCTACTAAGAAAATTGGAAATAATGAAAATAGTATTATTAGAATAAAAAATTTCAATGACTTTAATTTAAAAAAGTCATTTATTAAGTAATTTGCCTTTTTTATGAATAAAACAAAAAGAAGAACTATTCGTCCTAACCAGTCTACTCAAAGGTAGAAGTAGAGGATTGTGACGAAAGTCCGGTTGAAGATGGTACAGATGGGAATTTATCACCTATCTGTTGCTCAGCTACTGCGGATGCTTCTTGAAGAATCTTTTCGGTTTCTTCACTTGAAACATCAGACTCCATACTAAATGAGTCTCCTGCAAGTGAATCCATCATCAGTCCATTAAGTGTCT
>Ga0209992_10004363_pt1 | contig 11171 bp, 11 predicted proteins | sample 2SBtaG_2_FD_182564 | JGI IMG/M metagenome (GOLD analysis project Ga0209992, IMG submission 182564) | Deep subsurface microbial communities from Kolumbo volcano to uncover new lineages of life (NeLLi) - 2SBTROV12_ACTIVE470 metaG (SPAdes)... | ecosystem: Environmental > Aquatic > Marine >... | reverse complement strand
AAAATCTCCAGAAGCAAAAGATGAAATTCCTTTGTTGCTTGTTGTGGCATCTTCACCAGATATAGTTACGGTTCCTGAACTTTCCGCTACATCAATACCTTCACCAGCACTAAAAGTAGCTGTTCCTCCTAAAGCAATAGCCGTAGAGTCACCACCTGAAGCAACCGTTATAGAAGAATTAACTAACTCAGCATTAGCTACCCCGCCATCTTTAATTGTTACTGCTCCTGAAGAAACAGCAAAATTATCAGAATGAAAAGAAGCAACACCTTTATTAGATGTTGTAGCGTCCTCACCAGCTATAGTTATTGCATTACCTGTAGCAGAGGTATCAATACCTTCACCCCCAGAAACAGTTAACGTTTCCGAGTCAAGATCTATAGCAATAGTCCCTGAGTCAGTTGTAATGTCAACGTCTTGCGCTGTTAATTGTGCATCAACATACGCTTTAATACTTTCAGAACTTGCAAGTTTAGTAGCCGAAGCAGATGAAAAGTTATCATCATCTTGTATTGCTGTACCACTTATTCCTGTATTAACAACAGGAGAGGTTAATGTTTTATTTGTTAAAGTAATTGAACCACTGTCAATATATGCTTTTACTGATTGCTGGGAAGGAGGTAAGATTGCGCTGTCCTCCGACATAGCGTCAGTATCTATAACAGGGGTTGAAGGTCCAACGTAAGTAGAACCTAAATATAAAACTGGGTTACTGTCACTCGCATGGATTGACCCTGAGTCAAAAGTAAAAGTTAAAGTTGTGTTTGGTGAAGAATAACTGCTTGTAGCTATTTTTCCAAAAATTCCTGTTGTAGAGGTGTTGGTTCCTGTTAATTTAATACGACGGCCAACATGATGAGTTCCTGTAACATCAGCACCGATAGTAACAGTTGTTGCACCTGTTCTAGTGTAAGTGTTGGTTGTATCGCCATTTCCTAGAACAAACCACTCTTTATCGTTCCATTGATCTTTTTGTGCGGACATATCAGCACGAAAAACGTTATTAACTAGCGATGGTGCCATTCCCTCCGCAACACTAATTCCGCTTAATGTACTATTACTATTTGCTGTTGTTGAATAATCTTTTATTGCCATTTAATACCTCGGTTCAAATTCTCCTTGTTCTACGTCTTTTTGATTCATTGATTTTTCTTTTAGACTTGTTAATGAACCACCACCAAGTAAGTGAGAAAATAGTATAGTTGCTGTTTTAGTTTTAACACCTATTTCTCTTAATTTTGCTAGTTCTTTTCTTCCTTCTTTTGTTGTTAATAATTTTGCCATATTTATAGCTAATTTATTTGCTCTTACATTAGTCCACCATTGATTTAAACGTGAAGGTTGATTCCAAATTTCTAATGTTTCAATTGCTTGACCAATAAAAGGTTTAGCATCATCCATAAATTCTTTTTGTGCCATTTGTTTCCATGCTGTATCACTATTAAAATCCATAGCTTTTATTGTTTGGTTTAATAACATCATTACGTCTGCAAATTCTCTACCAAAACCATCAATACCTTTAAAAGCTTCTAACATAATATCGCGTTGTCTTTTTGTGCCAAATACTTTTTTATAAAAAGAACCTCCAAGATTATTAACAGAAAACATAGTGTCGTCTTTTATAACAGACTCAAAAATGTTTTCTAAATGACCTCTAACAAGTTGATTCCATTCATTACCTTTGCCGTGTTTAAAAAATAATTCTCTTGCACTCCTAACATCAGCAACACTGCTTTTATTTGAATTAAAAATTATTTTTCCAACATCAGCAAACATATTTTCATTTTGTTTAGCTATTTGGTTAACAAAACCACCTTTAATTTTGTCTATGTTTGGTACGCCATGTTCATATATTTGTCTTGCTTTAGCGTAATCAGAACTAGCGTTATCCATATTACCTAAAAGACTTTCTTTAATTTTTGTAAAATTAACAATGTTTCCTTTAGCAATAGATGTATCTGTTTTTCCAGCAGAATTAAGTATTTGATCTATTTCTCTTTTTATTTGATCTAATGATTGTAAATTTGTTTCTGGAACTAATTCTTTTTGTGTTTGTAAAACACCATCACGTGTTGGTCCTTGAACTGGAACATCAATTTCTCTATATAACATATTTTTTACATTATGTAATTTAGAAAGAGTATTTCCTTTTGAAACTTTTATTAATTCATCAATAAGATTAATCGTACTAGAAACATCAACATTATCTACTTTAAAAGCTTTATTATAAAAAGCTTTAGCTTTATCAATAAGTATTCTTTCTTCACCTTTAATAATTGCTTGTGACCCAGATATAGCTTCCTTAAAAGCTAAATCAGGTGCTATTTCTTTTTCTGATATGTTAACAAACAATTTGTATATGGCATCTTTAACTTCACCATTTCGCATGTTATAAAATGCATTTAAAATTTCATCTGAATTTGGTTTATTAGCTAAAAGTTTTTGTAATTTAATTAATCGTGGATCTCCACTAGCTTCCCCATGTGTTAATGAAATATTATATTTTTTAGATAAATTATCTATTTTATCTTTAAAAGCAGTGTTAAATTTTTGAAATTTATCACCAATTTTAAAATTTTTAATTCTTGACGGTAGTTTGCTAACAATTTTTTTTATAGTAGGATTAAGTAAATAATTTGCACCTAACTGACCTCCAAATTCAATAAGACCAGCACTACCTAGGTGAAGCGCTCTTTGACCAATTGGCAATTTTTCACCAGTTAAATCTTGAGATAAACCTTGTCTAAAACCTTCACCAGCAATACCACTAGCGCCAGCAACAATAGGATTTCCACCACTAAGTATTGCACCTCCTGTACCAGCAACAATTGGAATTGCGGGACCTGTTGCTCGTAACATCCATTCATCTAAATTTTTTGGATTATTTTTTACAGCAGAAAAATTAGGCGTTGCCCAATATAATTTTTGGTCATTACCTAAATAATAAATTCTACCATCTTTTTGACCAAAACGTTTAATTGCTTCATTCGGGTCCATATTAGGAAATTTACTTTTTGCATAAGCTACAACCGAATAAAATGAATCATGTGGTAAAGAACCAACGGCTATACCAGTATTATCAATGTAATTATTTTCATGTATATCTCCATACATATATCGGTTTTTGCCTGCTATAGTATTAGTATGTCCCCTATCTATGTTACCTAATTCGCTTGTATCGTCTTTTAAAACTGGACCTTCTATTATTTTATTTTTTACTTTTTCTGCCCAATTTATTTCACTCATCTTAAATTCTCCAGTGTAAAGACATTATCATCTGGATTACCATACATTAATAATTGTAATTGCCTTGTAACCTCATCTTCTATTTCTTGTTGTGATTTATCTTTCCAATTATCATCAAGTAATAGTTCTTTTTGTAATTCATTACCTATATCTTTTAAATATTTATCAACGCTTGATAAAGTCATAATTGCTTCTGGATTTAGGTTGCCGTTAGCATCTGTTGGTATATTTAAACCTGAACGTAAAATTAAATTATAACGAATAGTTGAGTTCATCGCGTTTTCTAAAATACCATTTAATTTACTTTGATATTCTGTAGGTGATAATTTTCTTGGATCAGCAAAACCTTTTAAGATACGTTCAGCTTCTTTTTCTGACATTTGCGCGCCTGTAATACTTTTAATGTAAGCATTTGTCATTTCCCATGATTTTTGCTCCCATGCAGAATAATCAGATATTAATTTTTTATCTTCTTCTGAAATGTCACCAAAAATATTCCAATCACCTAAACCATCTTTTATTTTTAAATAATTGATTTTCCATTTAGTAGGTAATTGACTAAATTCTTTTCGATATAATTTTTTTATTTCTTTAAATCCTTCAAAATTAACACTGTTATTAATTATTTGTTGTTCAAGATTTTTCTTAGTTCCTTTTTCTAAAGTACCAGAACCTAAACCTTTACCAATAGTTACAGAACCATCAGCACCAAAAATAATTTGTTGACCCATTATATCGGCTTTTATTATTTCTTTTCTTTCTTCTGGGTCTGTAATGCCTGCTTTATCCATTTTCTTTTCTATTGCTAATTTAGAACCTGTAGAATATGCATCTATATTTTTAATGTATTCGTTTTGTGTAACTCTCATTTCTTTACCGTCAGCCGTACGAACTACGTCTATATATTTATTACCAGCTTTTTGGTTTTCCATATAAGCATTAGTTAAAAACGTAGCGCCTTCTTTTGGGCCTAATGTTAAAGCAAATGCTCTTTGTTCATCATTTACATAATCACTTTCTAATAATTTATAAAAAGTTTCTTTTTTTTGTACTTCATCTTGCAACGCTGTTGATGTTTGTAGTTGTTTTGTTGCTCTATCAATAGAGTTGTCATAAGTATTCATTCCTGATTTAACGCCAGCTTGTAAAATCATAGCAGGATTAATATTTTCTGTTGCTGGACGGGGACCAGATAAAGCCATCATACTTAAACCAGCATCAAGCAAACCTCTACCCCTTGCTCTTTTAACTGCATCTACACCAAGTAAGTTTGCCGATGGATTATTTGTTAGATCAGGAAATAATAATTTTTCTAAAGCGCCCATTTATGCTGAACCCAATCCACCAAGTAAAGCGCCACCTAATAAATAAGGATTAGCACTACCTTGCTGTCCTAACATTTCATAAATACCAGCACCACTAGAAGCGCCACCAAGTAAACCCATAATAGGATTTTTAGTAAGAGGTGCTATAGTTGATTGGGATGTTCCAAAAGGACCACCAACACTTGCTTGATATTCTCTTAATTTTTCGTATGGTTTTCTTTGTTCAAATTCAAAACGTTTTATTGCATCTTGCAACATTCTTTCTGACAATTCTTCTCTTGCTCCACCTACTGTTTGTAGTTTAGCAATATCCGAATAATCCATGTCACCTAATTGAGGTGCTTTTGATGACATTGCATCCATAACAGCACGTTCTCTGTTATAATTATCTCCATACACTTTGTTAGCTAAGTCACCTAATGCTTCCGTCATTGTGCCTGTATGCGCGCCACTTTCATAACGACCGCCTTGTGCAAAATTTGTGTTTACATTAGTTTTAACTTTATCAGCCATTGTAGTAAATAAATTGTTTAAATACGGATTTGTTGTAGGATTAAGAAAATTACCCGACATAACATTATCAGCGTATGTTTGTGATTTATTAAGTAATGGGTTGCCTTGTAATGCTCTTGCTTTCGCTAATTTTAAAGCTGTTTCTGTTTCTGAAGCAAAAGGAACATACGTTTGATTTGGATAATAATTAGGTGTACTCGCATTAAATAATTCTTCCGCACGTTCAAATCCTTTTTCTAAATACGGTGATTGTACCTTCCACGGTTCCGTAATTGTTTGTGTTGTTTGTGTACCTGCACTTTTACTCATAATAATTCCTTTGTCATAACAATATGTTTTGCTTCATAATCCTTTAATTTTTTTAACCATCCTTTACGTCCGACTAATTCGATACGTTTAATATTATTGGCTACTGCCCATGTTTCTACTTGTCTTGTTAAATCATCTAACCAAGAATGTAAGTTTGAACCACCAGCTAAGAACCAACGACATACTTTAAATTGAGGATATTCAATTATTTGTGTTAAAACGGCTGACTCTACTTTATCTTTCCAGCTTATCCATAGTTGCATTTCTTTTTTTAAAATTGCATCTAATAAATTTTTACCACTATATGAATTATCGTCATACATTATCCCTTTTAATAATAGCGGTTCTACTTGTTCCCAAATTGCAATAGCATTTTGAGGTGGAACGTAAGATACTATTCTAACCGATGATGATGTATTTGTATGTTCTGTCTGTTTGGCCATTGTTTGCATGTGTTAAAGTTGCTGTTTGTTTTCCTTGTGCTGAAACATATAAACTTGTTATTCCTGCCGAAGCGTTAGCTGTTGTCGGCATAAAAACAATAACACTATCACCACCTAAACGTCTATCAGACAACGTTGTTGTTGTTTGACTGGCGGTTAGTGTAACTGATCCTGTTGAGTTTAGTTTTCCATCTAAGGAATTGTTAACTACAATGGCTAATTGTCGTCGATGTTCTTCTGGTATTGGATTAGATAACGGTACAGCTTGAAACTGATTAGCCATTATCTTTTCCCTTCAGGTCTTGCATCGACATCAACACCCTGCATATTCGTAAAATTTCCATTTACTGAAACTCGTAATCGGTGATACCTAGAATTAGTTCTAAGAGGACAATCACCTGAAGATTTAACTGTTACAGCACTACCTGTTGTTACGGAGTCTGCTTGGGAAGAACGTGTAATTGGTGTTACCGTAATTGTTGTGTTTTCCCCGTTAGCATCCACAATAGGTCTAGCGTTAATCAGTGTAGATCTTTTTCCTTCTGCTCCTTCAAATTCTGTCGTATCAACGGTTGCAGTCATAGATCCGCCCATAAATTTTCCAAACTTTTTGTCGCTTGAAAATCCTGCTAAACCTAAAACACCTTCTTGATAATAATAAGAGTCTAAAGGTTTTGGCAAATCATCAACAGAACCCAAAACATCTAAACTTTCTAAAGTTGTAAATGCTTCTTGGGAAGCTGTCCCTATAAAGTCCAAGTCTTGTCCTGAACAAGTTGACCATGAATCCGTTGAATAATTATAAACAACCATTTTATTATTAATAGTTGAACTACCTGTTGCACCAGAACCACGATAAGAAACAACATATAAACTATTATTAGTATCAATAGCTGAACATATTCCATCAAAGTTTGATGATAAATCATTAAGAAAAAATTCGTCAATTTTACCTTTTCCTATTGGGGTAATTTGTGAACCGTTAGTAATCTTATAAAATCCATCTTGAGATAAAAAGAATATATCAGATCCTACATTAGCAATAGATTTAGGAGCAAAAGCACCTATATTATCTGCCACTTTAGAAAACTGAAAAATTAATGGAGTACCAACAAAATCGGCTCTCCAAATTGCTTTATCTGTAAATATTACGCCAAAAGACTCACCACCTACTATTCCTTGTATATTACCTGTATCAGGTAAGTCCTGATAGTCTGACATAGTAGTTTGTGATACGGTAAATGTGGTTGGATCATTTATTCCTGACCATTTTACGCGGTTTGAATATGTTGTGCTACTTTCTATTGTATATCCTGTAAAAACAAAATCTCTTATAACTGCAACATATTTAGCTTTTAGTGATACTAAATCAGCAAAAGCTGTTGATGTTCCTTCTACAAAAGACTGAATATTATCAGCAAAATTAGTAGCAATAACTCTGCTACCAAATTGACAGAAAGACCAAAAGTCACGACTATTTTCTGTAGTTGAATTATTGTAACCTCCCGCCTTCGATTTATCCACGAATACAATACTGCTATTCATTTGATATAACTTAGTAGCATCACCACAATAATTGGTTGTGCCACTAGAACTTAATTGTGTATGCAATCCACAAGCTGAACCTGTTAATGCTGTTGTTGTTAATTCTTTAAAAGATGGAAAACTTTTATATCCTTTAGCTAAAGGTATAACGTTATCTACTTTCATGCTTCCTCTATTTTGAAAAGAAGGCATATCAGACATTAATTGCCCGAACTCAATCATGCAACACTCTTAGCAGTCATTTGCAACGGACCTGATGAATGTCGTCCAACCTCATCAGATGCATTAGCTACTTTAACTGCTTCTCTATATAATTCTGCCCATGTTCCTAATCGTTCATCTTGCATTAAAAAAGGTGCTGACTCTAACAAAGAAGCATACAAATATAAATCTGGATGATTTGTTAAAATAGCGTTTGATGTGTTACTATCACTTAATGCAGTTGGTTTAGAATAATACGCCCATTCAATAGAATAACTACTATCAGGCGTTGGACCAAAGTATAATTTTTCACCTATAACAGTTTGATAAATTGGTTCCCCGCTTGTTACACCGCCATAGTTTCTTGTTAGTTCAAAAGGTGACATATAACGTAATACAATTTTAGGTGTTGTATTTAATGCTACATATCGAAACTCTAAAAAGTTTGTTGGTAAAGAAATATAATTAGTACCACCTGTTGCTGTTGCTGTTGCCACGTTTTCCATAATTCGTAATCTTAAATCTCTGCCGTGTCTTGCTTCGGCCAATGCAATAAAATCAGGAATATATGACGTTAAATCATCGCGGTTTAAATAATTTGCTATTGATGTTTTTAAATTTGCGAATGTGTCTAAAGCCATTATATATCACCGTGCCATGTTCTAAAATATTGAAATTCATTACTGTTTAATTTTTGTTTAACTTTTTTCCAATCGTTAGGATCAAAAAAATTTATTCCTTCTTTGCGCCATTGTTCAATAACTATTCTTGGAATACATGCTACATGTTTCATAAAATTACCGCTTTGATCTATATGATTCATTTCTATTTTATTTGCATTTAAAATAGGTTTAACATCTTGTTCTTGATATAAAGTTGTTTTATCTTCAGCTTCATCATAATGAAAATATTGTCGCACATCTGATGGATTAAAGGGTTTGTTTAATGGTGTTAATGACATATTTTCCTTGGTTTTCTGCGGTTTTTTAATTATTTTAATTATTTATTTGACATATAACATTGTTATACAGTATAACATTGTTAAATAAACAAAAAGGATAAAACAATGACAACATCAAAATTACAAAAAATATTAATTAAGTTTGTTAAAGATCAATTTAAAAACAATGCTTTGGAAGAAAAAATTATTAATCTTCGTGTTCAATCTGAAGATAGAATTGGTTCTGAAGAAGCATTTTCTATTGTTGGTCGTGTTTATTCACCACTTTTTAAAAAAAGTGAAACTAAAACATTTTTTTATTGCAATCCAAAAAGTGAAACATCTGATGAGTATAGCGATGAACAAATTATTTATTTACAATCACAAGGTATGGGTGGTTTTCTTTGGGATAATGACCAATACAAAATGATTGAAGAACCTCTTAACGAAGTTTTAAAAAAATATAATTTACAAGCAGAAACAGTTAATGGTGATGCTTGTTGGGAAGTTAATCACATTTAATTAATCTAAACATTGTTTTATAAAGGGGGTAAAATTATATACCCCCTTTTTTTTATTTAATCTACGAAGTAGTATTATCAAATACTCCACCACTAGCTTTTTCATTTTCACTAATAAGTGTGTATTCAACGATTAGTTGAGATTTATGACTATCTCCTGTGACACTTAGGTCCTGAGTAGTAAAGGGACGCAAATAACCAACCGCCCATTTATCAGACTCTAGGATTAGTAGATCTCTTGTTCTTACTAATCTGTTTGGAATAACTTTCATAGAACCGTAGTCACTACGATACACGTCAAAATAATCATTGATAGTACCGTTGTTATCGACAACGCTTCTAGTTGCATCAGCACGTCCAGTAAACGCGTTCATTTTTCTTTTGTTGAAAGATCCAACATGAACAACGTCAGGATTACCACCAGACTCAAAAATTAAGTCTAATGCACTTGTAAAAATTGCTTCAGTTAATACTCTTTGAGTTCCATCAGTTCTAGCGTCCGTACCGTTTCCAGTAGGGGAAGCTGGTGAACCAGATGCACCCATAATGTCATTTGTAGCAATCCAAGATTGGACTGATCCAAGTTCTCTTGCTGTTGATGAGTTTCCTGCAACACGCCCGTTGTTTAAACCAATCATCGCGTGTTCCATATCTCTTTTTAGTTCTTTAGATTTGTGCAACATTTGGAAAGCTTTTTCTTTCTTTCTTCCTGCTCTGTTAACAGCATCTAACGTATTAGATACTACAACAGTTTTATCTGCAATTTGAGTGTAGTTTCCTACTCTTGCAGTTGTTAAAGAAGCGTCTAAAGTCGCTTCGTCGCCTTCGATTACTTTGTTATCAGCAACACTTGATAATGCTAAAGTTTGCCACTCATGAAAAGTATTTGTTACTTTTTGAGATTTCAACCCACTTAAAAATGGAGTTTCTGTAACTGCCACTAATGAAATTAGGTTCGTCAAATCTTCACGATTACCAATGCTATCGTATGAATCGAAGGTGTTCGTAGGCTGTGCCATACAATTTCCTTTCTAATTTAGTACGTTCATAAACGCTTCTAGCATGTCACCTGACTTACCAGACTTAACACGTTTAATTGCATCTTTGCGACGTTCATAGTTAGCGTCATCTTTAGAAACTGGAATTCCAGACTTAGAAACTCTAGGAATATTTTTTACTTTTTTGTCACCAAGTTTAGCTTTTTTCAATTGACTATATTTCATGCCTTCTATCGCTACCATAACGGTACGATGGTCGGTTAACATGCTTAATTCTTGATCGCTAAATCCGATTTCATTTAAGTAATTTTTAACATTTGCTTGTATTTTTCCTTTTTTAACAGGATCAGCAAATTCAGGAACTTTGTCACTTAGCATATTACTTTGTGTCGTAACATAATCAGCGTATTTTTTCTTTTGTTCCTCATCTTGTTTCTGTTCAATAGACTTTAATTCAGTTTCCGCCTGTTGACGTATTTCTTTTTTTCTATCTGTTTCTGCTTTTAATCGAACATATTCAATGGGGTCTTGTTCATAAACTTTATCCCAGTCAATATCTTCTTGCTTATCAGATTTTATAAAAGATTTTAGCTTAACTGCATAATCATCGCGTTCTTTTTTTACCGCTTCTAATTCAGTAGTAACTTTATCACGTTCAGTATCTAAACCTCTACGTTCATCAGCTAATGCCTGAGTTTTTTTTGAGTAATCGCTTTGACGACTATATCCATTTTTAAGTTCGTCGAGAGTGACTTGTCTATCTTGACCATCTACTTTGACGGTAACAAGTTCCTCGGTCCCTTCTGCTGGGGAGTTGTCAGTTTCCTCTAGTTCCAAATCATCGGGAGTTGGTTCATCTGATGGCGCTTCTGGTTGTGCTTTCGCGTCCTGTTCACCTTCTGATGTCGGTTGTTCGTTCTCTGCGGTTAGTAAGTTCTCGAACTGACCTAATAAATTTTCTTTTACCTCTGGTTCAGGTTGAACCGTTGGTTCTTCAGTAACCGCAGTTTCCTGAGTAGGATTTTCTGCCATATTTTACCTTTATTTTTTTAATAATTTACCAGTTTCCATTATGGATTTTAACTGGTTTAACACTGATTCATGCATCTTTATCATTAGATAAAGTTTTT
>Ga0209992_10004362_pt1 | contig 11175 bp, 9 predicted proteins | sample 2SBtaG_2_FD_182564 | JGI IMG/M metagenome (GOLD analysis project Ga0209992, IMG submission 182564) | Deep subsurface microbial communities from Kolumbo volcano to uncover new lineages of life (NeLLi) - 2SBTROV12_ACTIVE470 metaG (SPAdes)... | ecosystem: Environmental > Aquatic > Marine > Volcanic... | reverse complement strand
ACGCACAGAAGCCGGGGGCGCCGTGCTCGAGCTCGATGGACGCACGGCTTCTCTGGATGAAGCGCATCCCGGCGGTCACTATCTCGGCGCGAGCATTATCGATCACGCTTCGCCCGAACACGAAGCTTCGTGCGAGGAAATATTTGGTCCGACATTGACCATCATCCGATGCGACACGCTCGAAGATGCGCTGGCGATTGAGAATGCCAATCCATACGGAAATGCGGCGGCTATCTACACATCGAACGGTGGTACGGCGCAGTATTTCAGCGAGCGAGCCAGTGCGGGAATGGTGGGCGTGAACATCGGTGTGCCCGTCCCGCGTGAACCATTTGCTTTCGGTGGCTGGAATGACAGCGCTTTCGGAGGTGGCGATGTGACGGGTCCAACCGCCATCGATTTCTGGTCGAAAGCCAAAAAGATCACCACCAAGTGGTCTGACCAACACCGAAGCAACTGGATGAGTTGAGCCTGAGCAGGAGTCAACACGCGCTTATCCCGAACCGAACGCATGATTGAAAAAACAAGACTGTCTCCTGATGAGTTGGCGAACAACTTCGCCGATCTACATCCCGCGTTTTCGAGGGATGAGGCAGTTGTGGATGCTTCCAAGTGCCTCTTCTGCTATGACGCGCCCTGCACGAGGGCCTGTCCCACCGGAATAGATGTACCCCGATTTATTCGCCAAATCCTGCACGACAATCCGGCGGGGGCAGCCGAGACGATTTACGAAGAGAACATTCTTGGCGGATCTTGCGCTCGTGCCTGTCCGACCGAGGTGCTGTGTGAGGGAGCGTGTGTTGACCAAACGTTACTCAACAGCCCCGTGCAGATCGGACGACTACAAAGATTCGCCACGGATCATGCATCCTCGCGTGGCCTGCGTTTTTTCGAAGCCGGAAAGGAGACGGGCAAGAGCGTGGCCATCGTTGGATCCGGCCCTGCTGGCCTGTCCTGTGCTCATGCGTTGCGCCGCGCTGGTCATTCTGTAACCATTTTCGAGGCCCGTGATGTACCAGGTGGGCTGAATACCATGGGTATTTCGGCTTACAAGATTACAACCGAGTTTTCCCTGAGCGAAATTGAACCCATACTCGAGATTGGTATCGATCTTCGGCTCGGTGAGCGCATTGATGCCGAGCGGCTGCAAGAGCTGCGCGCCGAATATGATGCCGTGTTGCTCGCTGTGGGCCTCGGGGCGACAGCGCGATTGAATATCCCCGGAGAGAATATTGATGGCGTTGTAGAGTCACTTGAGTTCATCTTCCAGTCGCACACCGGTCCTCTGTCTGAATGTGAGGTGGGCCGCCAGGTGGTTGTCCTCGGTGCAGGAAATACAGCGGCCGATGTCGCCACGCAAGCCGTTCGGCTTGGGGCAGAAAACGTGACGATGGCCTATCGCCGAACGGAGCGGGAAATGTCGGCCTTCGCGTATGAATATGAGCTTTGCAAAGCAGATGGAATCGCTTTTCAGTGGCTGGCCCAACCCGTTGAGTTCGTGCAACACGACGGCCGACTCACCGGAGTCCGAATGATTCGAGTAAAGCCGACAGGCGAGGGCAGAACAGCGCGTCTTGAGCCGATTCCCGGGTCTGAGTTCGTCCTGGAATGCGACATGGCCATCAAAGCGCTGGGCCAGACGCCTATTCTGCAATTGATTTCAGAACTGGATGGTGCCCGCGGAGAAGACGGTTCGTTTATACTGGATGAAGAGACGGGCCAGTCTGGTGTCGAGGGACTATTTCTCGGCGGGGACTGCACGCACCGCGGCGCTGAAATTGTTGATGCCGTCCAGGATGGAAAGGTGGCCGCACTTGGTATCGATGCGTATTTGAGGGGTGAACAATGAGCAAGAAAAAGCCTGATATCAGCGCTGATCTGGCGGGAATTAAAAGTCCAAATCCGTTCTGGCTGGCCAGTGCGCCTCCGACCAATTCTGGATATCAGATTATGCGGGCTTTTGAGGCGGGTTGGGGTGGCGCTGTGTGGAAGACCCTCGGGCACGAACCGATCGTCAACGTCTCCTCCCGTTACGGCAGTCTGGATCATGACGGACGCCGCATGGTGGGCTTCAACAATATTGAGCTCATCACCGACCGAACGCTGGAAACCAACCTCAAGGAAGTGGCCGAGATCAAGCGCGAGTTTCCGGATCACGCCGTGGTCGTCTCTCTCATGGTGGAATCCAAGCGCGAGGCCTGGCATGATATCGTCAAGCGTACGGAAGACACCGGTTGTGATGGCCTCGAGTTGAATTTCGGTTGTCCCCACGGGATGAGCGAACGCGGTATGGGGTCTGCCGTCGGGCAGGTCCCCGAATACACCAAGATGGTGACCGAGTGGGTGAAGGAAGTGGCGCAGACACCCGTACTCATCAAGCTGACTCCAAATGTAGCCGACATCCGGCCAGCTGGTCGCGCCGCCCGGGAGGGCGGCGCCGATGGTGTTTCTCTCATCAACACCATCAACTCGATCATCGGCGTGGATCTCGACACGCTCAGTCCCGTCCCGAGTGTCGATGGGATGGGCTCTCATGGCGGATACTGCGGCCCGGCAGTCAAACCCATCGCGCTGAACATGGTGCAAAAGCTTGCCGCAGATCCTGAATTTGATATTCCGATATCCGGAATCGGGGGCGTTCAGGCCTGGCAGGATGCCATCGAATTCATGCTCCTGGGAGCTGGAAATGTGCAGGTCTGCACCGCCGTCATGCACTACGGATTCCGAATCGTCGAGCACCTCATTTCCGGACTTGAAAATTGGATGCTCGAAAAAGGATTCAACACGCTTGATGACTTTGTCGGCAAAACAGTGGGTGCCGTCGGAGACTGGAACAACCTCAATCTGGGATATAAAGTCGTCGCCGAAATTGATCAGTCAAAGTGTATCCATTGTGGATTGTGCTATATCGCCTGCGAAGACGGCGCACATCAGTCAATCAACTCCAGCCGTATTGACGTAGATAGTTATTCAGGATCCGCCGCGACCCTGACCAGCGCGGGCAAAGACTACACGGCGGGCGCGGGAGAAGGCTACATCAACCTGTATGAGATCAACCAGGAGACGTGTGTGGGCTGTAATCTTTGCTCAATCGTGTGTCCGGCAGACGGTTGCATCTCGATGATTGAAAAAGAATCAACCATTCCGCGAATGACCTGGCCAGAATATCAGGAAAAAGTAGCCCGAGGCGAAATGGACCCCATCCCCCCTCCAGAGCACATATAAGCCGGTTGGAGCGTGTGCAGGCCCGGTTTATCGATCCGAAAACAGCAATTCGTCGTTCCTGTAGATCATACAGGTAGCTCCGAACCCATGCCATCTCGTGCCGATCGACACGAGATATTCCACTTGACTACCGTCTTCGACGGCTTCAAATGTGTGCTCAGCTCCCAAAATGGACCATTTCGACGATACCAGCTCGCCGTTGTACCGCACTCTTTCCATTCCAGAAAGCGTGGATCCGGGTGCTTCGATCGTATGTCCGTTGTAATTCAGCGTTTTCATACGTCTTGTATCGGCTCTTTCCTACCCAAACGAAAGTTCACGGATCGTTTTACCCGATTTGCGTTAGCAGTACATTAGATCAAGAATCCACATCGTGAGCGATGCACGACCCGAACAAGACATACACCGAAAAGGAAATCAAGGAGCTTCTCGAGCGCACGGCCCAGTTGCAGTCCCAGAGCAAGGAAACGTCGAAGCCGTCCACGGGACTGACCCTTACAGAGTTGGAATCCATTGCCGAAGAGTCCGGACTCGACCCCTCCCTCCTGCAGCGCGCAGCTCTGGAAATGAGTGTCGACCCTGCCAATACCGGTTTCGAGGTGCAAACCTCGACGCACGTGAACGCTCAGAGGCTCGTCTCTGGAGAACTGAGTGACGAGGAATGGGATGAGATCGTGTTTGAACTGCGCGAGGTCTACGACGCCTCGATGGAGATGACCGACATGGGTAGTTATGGACAGGGAACAGCCACGAAGGTGGGCCGCAATTATGAGTGGAGGCATACCAGTCTTTCGGGTATCCATACCCGGATCTCCATTCGACCCTACAAAGGAGGCACGAAAATCGACCTGAAACAGCGGGTTGGGCTCGCAAGCAGTATGGTTGAGTCGTGGGTGTACGCGGCCGTCCTCGCGTTTCTGGTCGGCTCGGTCACGGGTGCACTTTCTTCTGCATTGCCTGTGGCGGTTGCTGCGGTCATGGTGACCCTGGCCATGGCGGTTCCACTGATACACGCTGCGGACAAGAATTGGCGCAAGAAAAAACTCAAAAAGCTGAATGAGGTCGCGGACAGGATAGGCGACATCGTAGGTCACGAGCCCATGGTCCTGGACATTGTGAAGCCGACAATGACCGCGGCAGCACCCGTTGAATCCCCGGCGGTGCGAAGTCCGCAAGTCGAGCTGCCTGAAGAGGAAGAACAGCGTGACTCTACACCAAGAGACGGGCTTCGGTCTCGAGAGTGAGAGATGAAGATCAGTCGTCCAGATTCATTTGCTGAAGAATTCTTTCGAATCTTGGATTGTCCCGGATGGGGTCGGCTCCCGGCCAGACTTTCATGACAGTCATGTAGACGTCTTTGTCCTCAATCCCCTTCTCCAGATAATCCAATGCCTGCGTTGTGTCTCCCAGCGCCGTGTAAACTGCCGCGATCAAGGGAGGCGAAAACCCTTCCAATCGGCTGATATAGTCACGTGCTTCCGCTTCTTTGCCCTGGCGAGCCTTCAACGTGCCCATCATGGAAGCCAGCAGCGGAGATTCTGCCTGCGCCTGCTCCATTGCGCTTTGAATGGCTAATTCTGCTTCGCCGTATCGCCCCATATCCATGAGGGCATATGCTCGCCAGACGTTGGCGACATAAAAATTGGACAATGTGTGAGAAAGCTGGTCCAGAAAATCGAGAACCGCTTGATTGCTTCCATTCAGGTAAAGCATTTGGGCAAAATTGGCGCGGTATATAGCTGTTTCGGGTGAAATTGCCATGGCGCGGCTTTGGTGTTGAATCGCTTCGCGCATGTTGCCCAACTCAGCCAGATGAGAGGCGTAGAGATGAAAGGCCTCCGCGTTGCTCGGGTTCAGGGCGATCGCTTTTTCGAAATGAGCCTGGGCCCCAACCCAATCCCACTCACTCTCATGTAACACGAAGGCCTTCGCCATGTGAGCCGCAGAGTTGGTGGAATCCAGGTAGATCGCCCGATCTGCCGTGGCTCCGGCCTGCGCGAAAAGTGAGGCATCGGGCAACAAGGTATACGCAGTACCTGCCCACAGAGCCTGTGCCTGACTCAGGGCTGCATACGCACTGGCATAGCTGTCATCTTCCATCGTCGCGATCTGAAGCGAACCAACAGCAGCTTTAAGCTCGGGAGGCAATCTGCGTTTCAGATGCTCCAGACCTCTGAGGTAATTTTCGTACGCTTCACTGCTCGTAGTTCCGATAGGCCCCAACCCCACCAACTCTTCTATCTCGAGTTCTGTCGACAGTTGATCCCGTATCGCAGCAAGAAGTGCGGTGCGAACTGACTGTGTTTTTTCCGGAGTAAATGAATACTCGTTGAGCCAAGTTCGGATACCGTCTGAATAAAGCGAAGGGGTCAGCGTCAACATTCCAGAGTCGTCACTCACAGTTGCGCTCAGTGCAAAATCAACATCAGGATCACGTGTGTACTCGGCGACGTCGTCTTCGCCAGAGGCCCCTCGATGTACGTTGACAATGCTTAACGGTCCCAGAAGGTTAACAATGTCCTCTGAAAAACCTGCAGCCAGATAGTTGTATTCACCAATATCTCCTTCAACCGTGAAGGGCATGACATGCAGCGTCGGCGCCGTATTCTGGTCGAATGCCAGCGGTCTGTCAGACTTCGATGGCAGAAGCCAGTACATCAGAGTGGCCATGATTACCAGCGCACCAACCCAACCTGCATTTCTTTTGCGTCCCTTGCCCAGATTTTGTAGGTGATCTATGAATGACATCAGTTCAGAAGCTGATGCTGGCCTGAGTTCACGGTCTTTGACGAGAGTCTTTTCAATCATCGCCCTCAGGTCTTGCGGGGCATCATCAGGCAGTTTGGGGTAATCTTCTGTCAGGATCTTCTCAATGGTTGACTCGGGTGTATCTGACGCAAAGGTCTTTTTTCCCGTCAACACCTCGTGAGCAACCACCCCGAGGGACCACAGGTCGCTCCTGAGATCAACATCTTCTCCTCTAGCTTGCTCGGGGCTCATGTATGCAACCGTACCCATGATTTTCCCGGAATCGGATTGGCTCTGTCCATCATTAAAATGAACGATCCCGAAGTCCAGGATTTTTACGTTCCCCTTTTTCGTTACAAAAATATTCCCTGGCTTGATGTCGCGATGAACCAGGCCGTTTTCATGGGCAGCCCGCAGGCCTTCAGCGATCTGACGCAAAATATCGCGGGCTTTGTCTGGAGATAGCGGCCCTTCCAGCAGGGTATCTCTGAGGCTCTTTCCGTGGTAAAGCGGCAGAGCCATATAGGGAATGCCGTCATCCGTCTGGTCGATTTCGAAAATCGCACAGATGTTCGGGTGATCCAGACTGGCAGCGGCACGGGCTTCCCGCTCAAATCTTTCGCGCGCGCTCGACGGTTCACCCTGGCTGCTCATCAAAAACTTGAGCACAACGTCTCTGTCCAGTTTCGTGTCATGAGCCCTGTAAAGGACTCCCATTCCGCCACCCTGTATTTCTTGTCCGATCTCGTAGTGACGCAGGGTCGTCCCCTCCAGGGACTGACGCGTCGCCAGGGCGGACCAAAGTCTGTCGTTCAGTTCTTCCAGCAGGGTCGAGGCGGTCGAGTCTGACAATCGTTCCACCTCGAGGGCCAGGTCCGCATCCCGGGCACGGATCGATTCCAGAAAATCCTGCCTTTCGGATCCCGGTTTCGAAAGGAGCTCGTCGACGAGCTTTTCTATTTCTTCGAGGTCAAATTGCCTCATGACGCCGATTCGTCAACAAGGACATCTTTCAGCCAGGATTGAGCCATCGCCCAGCGTCGTTTTACCGTCGCTGTTCCAATGTGAAGCGCATCTGCCGTCTCTTCGACGTTCATCCCCGCAAATACCCGACACTCAACCACCCGTGACAGGTCGGGATATCTTCCTTCAAGCTTTTCAAGGGCCGTGTGCAGATCCAGAACTTCTGCCGCTACATCAGGCGGGAGTGATATGTTGTGTTTTTCATCAATCGACGTCTTGAATACTGATCCACCTCGTTTTTCGGCATCTGTTCTGCGGGCATAGTCCACGAGTACCTGACGCATGGCACGTGAAGCTGTTGCCATGAAATGTCCTCGATTCCGAAAGTGCTCGCCATCCCCACCAACCAGCTTGAGATAAGCTTCGTGGACGAGAGCCGTGGTGTTAACGGTCAGATTTCCATGCCACCGGGCTCGTTGTCCATGGGCACGCCGCTTCAACTCATCATACACAGCGGCAAGAAGGTCACCTGAGGCGCGTTCGTCACCTTTGGCCGAGCGCTCGAGGAGCACGGTGATATCGTGTTGTGGGGTGGACACGTGGAGTACAGCTTTCTGATTCGGAATATCGTAAAACTGGGCCGGAATGCAACATGCAGGTATTGCTGATCCCATTGCAGGGGAAACCGCGTGTAGTAGAACGAGTGAAATTATCAGCAGGCGGAACAGCAATGCATCAGAACACCGACACCTTGTACATTGGTTTTGATTCTTCAGAGTCGAACGAGTTTTATGTGACGCTCAAACGACGTGTTCAAAACGCACTACACCAGGCAGGAAAAACACGCTTCGCAGACAGTCTCATGCTGACGAAGTGCGTTGTATTCCTCATTCTGATTGGATTATCGTATTTCGTCGTTCTCGGGCAGCCATTCAGGAATGCCTGGTACACCTTGCCATTTGTCTTTTTGTACGGTACCGGCGCTTTGTTATTGGGCATCAACTTGGCCCACGATGCAGTACACGATGCACTTTCTCCGTTTCATCGGCTGAATCACTGGCTGTACCTGTTCGCCTTCACCTTGATCGGCGTCGATGGAAACCTGTGGAAAATCCGTCACAACAAAGCTCACCACATCATCCCGAATGTTGAAGGGGCCGACAGCGCGGTAACCAAAAACCCGCTGATCAGGCTGTCGCCGCATCAACCGCGACTTCGTCATCACAAATTTCAGCACCTTTATGCCCCATTTCTGTATTGTTTTGTCGTTCTACACTCTTCATTGAGGCAGGATTGGCTCTACATTTTCAACTGGAAACAGCTCGCCAATCTCGGCCGTGTCAAATACACCGTGCAAGAGTATGTGGAGTTCGCCGTCTCAAAAACGGCATATCTGACCATCTCTCTTGTCATACCTCTGATTGTACTGGATTTCGCGTGGTGGGTCGTTGTTCTGGGTTTTCTGGGTATGACCGCACTGGTTTCGCTTCTGTTCGTATTTCTGTTGATCGGAACCCATTTCTGTGAGGAAGCTGAGTTTCCGGAGTATGACGAACACGGAAGGCTTCCACACAACTGGGCCTGGCACGCCATGGTGACTTCCGTCGACTGGTCACCTCACAGCAGATGGGCACAGTTTTTTCTGGGAGGTGCCAATGCACACGCGACACACCATCTGTTTCCAAATATTTGCCACGTCCACTATCGGTTCATGAGCCATCTGGTCGAAGACACGGCGCACGAATTCGGTGTACCGTACAACAAACTGACATTTGCGGAAATGATGCGAAGTCACTTCAGATTCCTCAGGCGAATGGGAAACGAGGAGAGTCCGGGGAATCCGGCGTTTCCAACGAAGCATTACGAGATGGATTCTGAGCAACTTATCACTGAATGCCAATGAACAGATCCAGTACCAAACATTACCAGCGAGTGAACCTCGGTGAAGTGGCCATGCCGATATGTGTGGCAGCAACCGATGGAAATCACCTCATTGATGTCGAAGGGAATCGATATCTGGATTTCTGCAGTGGATCAGGTGTTGCGAACGCCGGATGGAATCGAGTGGAAGTCCGGGAAGCCGTTCGAAACCAGCTCGACAAGCTCACATACTGCGCACCATGGTATCCAACGGAAGAAGCTATCGAGCTCTCCGAACTACTTCTGTCGATCTGCCCCGATCACCTCACCAGATGCGGCAGGGCTACCGGAGGAGCCGATGCGAACGAGCTGGTATACCGGGCAGCCTACAAAAAGACGGGAAAGAGCGGGACGCTGAGCCTTTCGCGGGCATATCATGGCGGCACGCGCCTCATGGTGAACATGAGCGACGCAGATGCATTTCGTTTGCCTCGTGTCCCGCTGCTCCAGGAATGTCATCTTGCCTGCGCGCCACACTCCTTGTCCTGTTCATTCTCTTCGTGCTGCAATCTATCCTGCGTAGGGGAATTTGAGCGCGTTCTTGAGCTCAACGACAACATCGGACTATTCCTTTGTGAGCCAATACTTGGAAGCGGTGGTGTCATTGTCCCTCCTGATGGATATCTGAAGACGGTCCGTGAGTTGTGCCGAAAGCACGACATTGTTTTTGCTCTCGACGAAGTAATTACCGGCTTCGGAAGGGCTGGGCATATGACGCTTTCAGAATATTGGAAGCTTGAGCCCGATGCCATCACGTTTGGCAAAGGGATGGGCGGCGGCACCGTGCCGATCGGGGCGGCAGTAGTCAGCGATGAGTTGGCCGAAAGTCTCGTTAAATGGGAAGACGTATCCCCGACGTTCGCCTGGACACCGCTCGCTTGTGCGGCGGCAACAGCGAATATCAACCTGATTCAGGATGAAGACCTCTGTGACCGGTCCCGCACGGCAGGAGCGACGCTGATGGCGGCTGTCAATGATCTATTCGAGCGCTACCTGCCGGATCACATTGGCGAAATCCGCGGAATGGGATTGATGATCGGGATTGAACTGGTCACCGATCGAGAGTCGATGGACCCTGCGTTTTCGCTCATGCGAAGATTGACCATCGCCCTGGTCCGGTCTGGCTTGATGATCAAGGTCTCGTGGGACTTCCGGGTTCTGATCTTCATGCCACCACTGAATATCAGTGACGATGACCTGGCCTTTGCCCTGAATCTGCTTGAAAAACAACTTTCCACCCTTTCCAGGTAGACTACCAATGGAAGCAACTGTACAGCCCCCAAAAAAACGAAAACCTGCTATTGAACGGGAAAGATTCATCACGCGTGATGGGTCCATGATCATGGTCGCCCATTTCCATACGCCGGGTGAAGAGAAAGGAATTATGCTGTTTCCGCCGTTGATAGGAGGCTCATTCATTCTATTCGGACGACAGTTTTCGTACCTCGTCAAGCAGGGATACCGCGTGGTTTCCTTCAACTACAGGGGTCACGACAAATCCGGCGGGCGTTTTACGTTGGAAACGTCTTTCGACGACACGATGGATCTGGCCCGCCGACTCAAACAGGAACGGCCCGACCTGCCCCTGGTGGCGGTGGGGACGTGTTCTGGCTCGATGCCGATTTTCCACATCTTGAATAAAGAGCCGGATCTGCTGGATCGACTGGTGTTTGTAAACGCGATTTATCACCTTCAGCAGACAGCCACTCCGATGGAAGCGGTCAAATATTACATCGCCGAAAGAGGCTATTCCTGGCCCGCTTCGGTTGGCGAATTGGCTTCTGTGGTTCTGGATCGGGTATTTCCTGAAATCGACAAGGGGCCTCATCATTTCGGCATCATGCCATACGATCGGGTCGCCATTGGTCGGGTTTCCAGAGAATACCTGTTCCATCGAAAACCGAACACATCGTTCGTCTGTGACAAGCCCACATTGTGCATGTACGGCCTGGGCGACGAAATGCTTGAATTGGACGACCCAGAAAAAGAATTACTGTATCAGGGTCAATTCAGGCGTCGTTTTCCGAATATCAGTTTCGATTCCTTTAAAGCCGACCACTTCATGACAGGCATCAAGGAAGACGTCGCGAAATCAATCTATCGGTTCGTCTCAACTCCGCAGTAGAATTGCCAGGGCGTTTTCGATCAACTCGCCCATCACGTTGTACCCCTCTGCCGTGACATGTACACCGTCTGTGGTATAGGCTTCAATCATGCCGTTTTTGCCGTCGTTCATTTCGCTGAAGTAGTCCAGATACATGAAGTCGTTGGCATCGGCATAGGCCTTCAGATGCTTATTGAGCAGTGGGATCTTGGTGT
>Ga0209992_10004360_pt1 | contig 11178 bp, 21 predicted proteins | sample 2SBtaG_2_FD_182564 | JGI IMG/M metagenome (GOLD analysis project Ga0209992, IMG submission 182564) | Deep subsurface microbial communities from Kolumbo volcano to uncover new lineages of life (NeLLi) - 2SBTROV12_ACTIVE470 metaG (SPAdes)... | ecosystem: Environmental > Aquatic > Marine >... | reverse complement strand
AATACCAACGGAGTTCCGTGAAAAACTCCGAATGAATTGTTTTGGTTGAATTTGAAGTAGCTCATAATTTTTTCCCTTTCGTTATGTCTACATTATACCATAAATGGTGTGATTTGTCAATAGTAATCAGCCATTTTTATGAAACTAATTCAACCCTACAATCAAGGCTAGAAGCTAGTTCAATATTCGCTTCATCGTCATCGTAAAAGTAGGTTATGTCGTGATTATCTATGATACTCATTAGCACAGTTTGTTTAGCTTTTGCTATGTTAGTATCTGAACTCTTACCAACGCAGTGAATCATTTTAGCCGTGATATTAAAACGTGCTAGGAATCCGGCAATTGCACTAGATGCGATTTCATTACGGGCAGTCAATATATAAAGGCTATGACCCTCGGCGTGAATCTCTTTAGCTAGTTCAATCAACCCAAGAGGCTTACCATTGATAATGAATTCAGGGTTTTTGAATTCTCTAAAATCAAAACTTTCACCATCAGCCAATTCATACGCATTGTATTCAGCAGGTGTTAAAACTTTCGACGGTACACGGTACTTTCTCACTAATACCCTAGCCCTAGTACTTGCTAGTGTGTCATCAAAATCGAATACAAATGCTTTAGTTTTATTATTGTTATTGTTTTTCATAATGTCATTATACCATAAAGTTGGCCGGTTGTCAATAGCAAAATGCTTTTTTTTACAAACTTTTTTATTGGGCGTTCATAACTTCCGCACCAACAAGACCAATCAAACAAGCACCAACAAGTAAAACAAAAAACGTCATATCAATCTCCTTTATTCTATTATATATTATCGGCACAGTCAAGCCCATAACATTAATAAAAAGCGGGAAATACAGAAGTTTTTTTTCTGAAAACAATTGTCGTAAGTCCTTTGATAGCAACGACTTACGGCGATGGCGGCGGGCCTCATTCAGTTTTTATAGGCTCAGCATCAGCCAGATGAGCCAGCCGGACAAGCCGGCACAGCCCAAGATGAACAGCGTACAAGCGGCATACATAAATAAATCGAACTTGCTTAAAATCATTCCTCAAACCCCAAGTCTTCCCAATCAACTTCAACCAGCATACCATCACGCACGCCAAAATCCTTAGACGCTTCTGACGGGTTAACCACCCTGCAGAGTAACGGGCCGCTGCCCGAACGTGGATGGCTTTCAATCTTTACTGTCTGCCCTTCCACAAGTAGCGCAAACTTTTTGGTTCCGTGTTCGTCATAGAAACGCCTCTCTTTAATTATTCTTAATTCACTCATTCTCAATTTCCTTTCAGTGATTCACACCACTTGCTAAATACTTCACGAGCCTCTGCCCTATCTAGGCCAAACGCATATTCTAGTTCTCTCGGCGCTCCCATCATATTAATGGTGCCACCGTCTCGTAAATCTGTTAGAAATTTAAAATACTCTTGCATGTCTATTCTCCTGTTACCTGATACTTGTGCCCGTTTTCTAGTGTGATTGTTCCACCGAAGAACTCCCACATAATTTTCGACTTCATCGCTTCACGATTCAATCTTTCCAACTCCGGCAAATCTTCTTGTACTTGTTCCGGTGTGCAATCTGTTTGTAAAATTCTCATTAAAATTCCTCCGTTATCTCTACCTTGAAATCTTCATTGCATAGCGTACCGCATACACCAGATTCAGACCACGACAAACTGAAAACAGTATTCCCGTCTGCGTCTTTGACATCTAGACCACGAACAGAACGGTGTATTGTACCATCTTCGCTCGCACAGATTTTCAGAGTTTCGTTTTCCATCTCAAAACTTTGCGATCCGTTAATCTCGAACAAGTCTAGCCCTTCTTGGGCTCTTTCGTCTGCAGTTATCATTTTACTTCCTTTTGTTTAAGTTCTGATTCTTCCCAGCTATTACCGTTTGCAATGCTTGGTTTGTCAGTACCGCCGATCAGCAAATACTGTTTGCCCTCTTCGGGCTTATCTTCTTTTTTAGGTTTGTAGATTTCATCATTCCAAGGGTCTTGGTTTAGTCTGTAATAATTTCGTTTACTCATAATATTTCCTTTCGTCCTATATATAAATTTTAACATAGCATATGCTCAATTGCAAGCATTATTTCTAATTACTTCCGTGCTGATCGCAGAATCGTTGCTTAGCATCACCGTAAGCCTTGCGACTTTCGGCAAAGGCTGGAACTGCCCAGTATTTATACTGGTTATTCCAAACGATCTCAACATCTCCATTAGCTTCGATGAAGCTATTTTTATTGAAGTCGTTAGTAAACAATCTGTGAGAATCACAATTAGGATTCTCTACCGAAGGTGATTGCGGGTAAGCGGCGGGTTGTAAATCTGAAACTCTCATAGTTTCTCCTTTTGTTAATCTCTTGTATATATATATTATCGTCTAAGGGTGTGACACGGTTGGTCATTCCGTTGAACCAATTAGCGGATAATATCGTTCTTTTCCGAAGGTTTTTTGCCATTCTTTCAGGACGTAATCGTACTTACCCTGACATTCAACGCTACCCATAGCCGAGCCGGTTGAACCTACCCAGCTAGTGATTGCGTACTTGCCTAGTCGATTGCACTTCACTAGGTAACGCATTCCGGTTGCGGTTTCTTTACTTCTTTTGATTTCGTATGCGACGTATGCCATTTTATTTCCTTTTGTTATCGTTTCTGTTATGTCTATATTATACCACAACCCTGTGACACGGTTGGTCACTCGTGCCGGTTGATTATTTATTTTTTGGCAATTTAAAGGTTTTTATTTTCTTCTGTGTTTGCTTCAGCGTGCCGGCTGATAAGCACCCTGTGAATATATCCGCAAAGCGTTTCTTGCTCGCGTTGTGCATCGCTATGGCTTTTTTTCTGTTGTTTAGCATGTCTTATTCCTTTCTTGCTATATATATATTATCGTCTATTGGCGTGACACGGTTGGTCACACTCAAAGTATTTTTTCAGAATAATATAGTTTTATTTGCAGAATCCCCACCCCAGAGGGGGAAGGTGCTGCGCGGCGGGCCTCATCGCTCTAAGTCCTTGCAATCATTAGACTTACGACAATTATTGTCAATGTTCTGTATCCCTAGCCCTATCTCAGGGAGGCACATTAGGTAATACAAAAAGCCCACCGGCTGAGCTATCAACCGGCAGGCCACAACGAAAGGAATCTGCTCTATTATTTAGAAGCGGAACAGAACGCTGTACTTCCAATATGTGCTTCACACCATGAATCAGTCCATTCACCAAATCCACAGTCTGCACAAATCTTACTGTAGTCGTGTACAGGATATGTTAGTTCCTGCATCTTCAGCGGCTTGAGTTCTATAATCTCAGCACCACCTTCAACCTTAGCCGATGTGCTACACCCTAGCATTAAGGCACAGCACAAGCCGGCCAATAAAGCTAACATACATAATGTAGCCGCCTTTACTTCTGTTTCTTTAACCATGCTAATAAACCTTTCTTCTGTTGTTTCGGTTTCCTTGTTCTTCTCTGCCATTCCTGAAATTCCCTTGTTAACTGTACTATATGTATTCGTCTCATTCGCATGATGTGACACTCCAAAAAGTTCATATTCACTTATACTCATCTAGTTACCCATATAATCCAAGATCCAAACGACCCAACACTTAACGCACCAAACCAAAACAGGCACTCATTAAATTTATCTTTCATCTTTTAATCTCCCAAGGAAGCAGCATAGCCGCACCATAAATAAGTCCAATCGTAACGCTTAAAACTATCTCCATTATACACACTCCATATTATATTCGTGTTGTGCCTGTTGTAAATCCGTACAGTTGAATACGGGTATCCCGTCCACTACTACCTCATAAACCTCACAGTGTAAGTTATGAATCAATTCAACCAGACGACCATTCCCATCGTCTTCACTCTGCAACATTACAAAATCCATTTCGTTCTCCCTATCCTGCTACCCATGCGTGTAGTGATGCTTCATCCCATTTACGGGGAAAGCCCGAAGCGTCACAATCGCTAGGGCAACCGCACTGAATCCACGCCTTAGCGGAATTGAGCAACTCGCTCAACTTAGCATATGGTGAGTAGTTGAACACCATAGCATTGTCCAACGGGTCAATAACGTAAGCGATGAGCTTAGTAACCATTACATTACCATTCTCATCAAGCTCTACAATCTTATCGACTGTGAGCGTATGGTCTTCTAGTCCGTAGTCCTCAGACTTGAATATAGTTTTAACAGCTTCAGTTTTCATATCAATTTTCCTTTCGTTTGATACTATCATTATACCATAATCATCGGCATTTGTCAAGAGCAAACTTCACTTTTTTCTGAATTTTCTGCTTCTTTATCCATCAGCACCATAACGTCGATGACGGCATACTTAACAACCTTTGACGCTCCAGCTTCTTCCAGCTTATAGTAAACGTCCCACAGGTCGGATTTGATTTTCTTATTTACGTTCATTTTATTTCCTTTTCGTTATGCTTCTATTATACCATACTTATCGACATTTGTCAAGAGCAATCTTAACTTTTTTTCAAATTATTTTCATATAAAACAAAGATAAGAGGAAGCGTGATAATTGAGCAAAGTAGGATTTCTGTAAACATCTTATAACCTTTCGTTGTTTGTTATGTCTTAAGTATATTATATATATCGGCATTTGTCAATAGATACTTAAGCATTTTCTCAGAAAAACATCATTTATTTTTTACCCCACCGTAGGGGGGAAGGGGGCGCTGCGCGGCGGGCCTCATCGTCGTAAGTCCTTTACTGACAACGACTTACGTTAATTATTTTCAAGTTTGTGTTGGCGACGGGAACAGGGAATCGAACCCTGCACACATAGGCACTAAATAGGATTAGGTTTGAGCAACCCCGCAACGTTCTCGCCCATCGCGTCCGATAGCCTTTACTAGTTATCAATCCTGTTAGCGTCTCATCCTACGAGACCAATTTCCCGCCATATTGTTTTGTTCCGCCATTGTTATCCTGTTAGGCTTCAGTGGTTATTGTTATAGTGTTAAACCTTCACTCAGGAATAGCTACATAGCTACCCATCTAATTAACCACCACTATCTACATCGTAGGTAATGCCACACTCTTTACAAGTGTGATTGTGGTAGCAGTTACCCTTACGGATAACTATCATATCGTAACGCTTTCGCATCTCTTGGCGTTGGCGCTTGATACAACCACCCTCTTCAGGGTACTCCATGAAGCAGATAGTTGTTTCGTACTCAGTACCACACTCAGCAAGATGCTTTGTGTACGCTTCTGGTTGTGTCTTCCAACCGTTAGCAGTTCCTAATTGAATCATCTTATTTTCCTTTCGTTTAAGATGCTTGTATTATACCATACTTATTGGTATTTGTCAATAGCAAACTTAACTTTTTTTCAAGTTATTTTCCCAAAGTGTAAGAACGACGGGAAGCGTTACGATTGAGCAAAGTAGAATTTCTGTAAACATTTTATTTCCTTTGTTATTAATTATATCGACATTATAGCATAGAAACTTTAATTTGTCAATAGCTATTACATTATTTTTTGTAAATAAATTAGTAATTCTTTTATATACCATCCAATAGCAAAAGCCGCAAACGCTGACATCATAGCTATGCCATGCAAGCCAAATTCTTTTCTCAATTCTATCAATTTATCTATCATATTTCTTTCCCTTTCAATTAACTTCTTATACCTAAGTATAACATATATCGGCTATAAGTCAAGTAGAAAGTGAGAAAAAACTCAAAATAATCATTTTTAATAGGGGGTATTTTTATAATCTCATTCTTCTCCTGTCCCGTATGCGAAAATGTGACAGGTGGTCCAGACATAGCATGGAAAGAAGTAATAAAAGTGGTCGTTTGATTCTAAAATTTTGACCACCTCATTTTATAAAAGTGGTCATTTCCCTAAGACTCATGAAACTTATTTCTTTACAACGCTACATATTCCCCTGCCCGGCTTCTTTGCTATACCTAGCTTCTGTCGTACTTTCCTTACCGCATCTAGCGTTACTATTCTATCCGTGTGTGTTGTTAGATAATCTGCCATCTCCGAATCTTTCATGATTGCAGAATTCGCCCGGATAAAATCTTTTTCGTCTTCACTCCATTTTATGTTCATTTTTCTTTCCTAAAAGTGGTTGTTCGTGTATATAATATTGTATCTAACGCGCGTAACTTATGTTTTTAAAAACTGGATATTATGATGAATGATCCTAAATTTGTTAAAACTGAATTAAAAGTCACAGCTTCTGAGGAGCTTGAAGAAGAGCTTAAAGCAGAGCTTGAAGAAGAACTTGAGGAAAAGTCTATAGCTTCTATTATAGAAAAACAAGAGGAGGAAAACGAGGATGAGGCTTAAAATTATTTATACAGGAGATCCCTCTGAGACTAAGGTTATCGACGAGGATACTGGTGATGCCGTGGAAGGAATCCACAGTGTAGAGGTTAGCATTGATGCATTTTCTGCTTACGCCTCTATTGTTTTACAAGATTTTGCTTTAGAGTCTAATAATATTAAAGGAGAAGTCTTTGAAGGAGAAGAAGCTTCCTGATGATGCAAATGATATCATAGAAAGGGTATCTTCAAGACTAGGTCAGAAATTCAGATTTGGATATCATACTATAGACGATATGAAACAGCAAGCAGCACTATTTGCTTGGGAAGGCATAAATGACTCTTGGGATGATTCTAGACCTCTTGAAAATTTTCTTTGGATACATGTAAGAAATCGCCTTTATAATTTTAAGCGAAACAATTATGGTAGACCAGAGAAACCCTGTGATTCATGTCCATTGTATGTAAACTACGAATGCACTGGATTCGACAACATGATGGACTGCAAGCTATATAAAGGATGGTCAGATAGAAATACTGCCAAAAGAAATTTAATGAGCTCTTATAGTACTGTTTATGAGAAGGAGCAAGAGTCTAGTGCTTTGGATGATTTGTTTACTCGTGATATTATTAATTTAATAGATCAGGAATTACATGTATATTTCAGAGAAGACTGGATAAGATTTACTAATAATCTAAGGCTTCCGAAGGTTAGGAAAGATAGGCTTTTAGAGGAGCTTTCTGTTATTTTGAAGGAGAATGGAATTGACCCAGCGCAAGAGAGGTAAATTGTCTAATTCGGAAATGGATTATATTAGACAAAATTGTTTTGATTTATCTATTGAGGAGATCGCATCTGTTCTTAATCGCACTGTAGGACCTGTTAACAAGTTTATTGATAAGGAAAATCTTAAGGCGCGGAATATGACGGATGATGAGCATTTATTAGTTCATCTTCGTGGTCGTTATTATTATCACGAACTTAAGAAGCAGTTTTCTGATGGAGAGATTATTTTCTTTGAGCATCAGTGGATTGATTATTTTAAACAGTTTGGTGAAGATGTTACACACACCGAAGAAATGCAGATCCTAGAGGTTATTAGAACTGAGGTTCTTATTAATCGTGGAATGGAAGATCGCCAAGAGGTTATGAAAAATATAGAGCGACTCAATAAGCTCATTGACGATGAGATTCGTAAACCTGAAGTCATGCAAGACACTCAGGCTATCGCAAGTTTCCAGACGCAACTAGGCGCTGCTTTCGCTTCTAAGTCTGCATACATTAATGAACATGAGAAACTTCTAACTAAGAAAGAGCGATTGTTAAAAGACTTAAAGGGTACAAGAGAACAACGTAAGCGAAATTCAGAAGATGCAAAGACAAACTTCTCAGCTTGGTTAAAGCAACTTGATGATCCAGAGGTTCGTAAGCGTGAAGGTATAGACATAGAAATTAACCGAATTGCTGCAGACAAGTCTATTGAAGAGATGTCTGAATATCATACATACGAGGATGGTAGCGTTGATCAGCCATTCTTAAATGCAAATACTATTAAAGAAGAGGAATAAACTATGGGAAAGAAAGCGATTGTAACAGGAGCCACAGGACAGGACGGTTCTTATCTAATAGAACTATTACTTGAGAAGGGTTATGAGGTTATTGGACTCAAAAGGAGAAGTAGCACATCTACTCTAGATAGGATCTCTCACATTGATTCTGATAAACTTAAAATTGAAGAATTTGAGATATCTGATTCAGGATCAGTATATTCAGCGGTAGAGCGCCACAAGCCGGATGAAATATATAATCTCGCAGCCCAGTCTCATGTAAAGACATCATTTGACCAGCCTAATTATACCTTTCAGGTCAATACGGTTGGTGTTGTCAATTTTTTAGAGGCTATCAGAAGATTTTCTCCCGAGACAAGATTCTACCAAGCTTCTACATCAGAGATGTTTGGAAAATCTGTAACAAAGTCCAAGAGCAGTGTTTGGGGTGACGAAGTTTGGGATCACTACCAAGACGAACATACTGTTTTTGAACCACAAAGCCCTTATGCCGCTGCAAAGTTAGCCTCGCATCATATGGTCAGAAATTATAGGGATGGCTATGGAATCTTTGGCGCGTGTGGAATTCTATTCAATCACGAGAGCGAAAGAAGGGGTGAAAATTTTGTTACGCGCAAAATAACCAAATGGATTGCTGAGTTTGTTAGATGGGCAGAAGTTCAGGGGCTAGATGCTTCGCCTCAACACTTTGAGTTTATAGATGACCATATACATAGTCGTAGAGATTCCTTTCCAAAGCTTAGACTTGGTAATGTAGATGCTTACAGGGATTGGGGTCATGCACAGGATTACGTCAATGCTATGTGGCTCATGCTACAACAGGAAGAGCCAGAAGACTATGTTATTGCCACAGGAGAAACATATAGCGTTCGTCAATTTTTAAGTGAGGCTTTTGAATATATTGGAGTATCTAATTATGAAGATTATTTTGTAGTAGATCCTCAGTTTTATAGACCAGCCGAAGTCGAGTATCTAAAAGGCAAGCCAAATAAAGCAGAGAAAAACTTAGACTGGAAGAGAGAGGTCAGTTTTACAAACCTTGTACATCGAATGGTAGAAAGCGATATCAATGCGGAAGAAAAGAGGTCGAGGGAAATACAAAAGGTTCGGTTCGTTCCGTAGTGGTAGAAACTACGAAGATCCTGCCTACGCAAGTTTTAGAAAAGCAGTCCGGAAGAGAGATGGTAATAAATGCCTCTTTCCCGGATGCGGGTCTAAATCTAGATTAGAGGTACATCATATAAAGAAGTGGTCTAGTCATCCTTCAATGAGATATGATACATGTAATGGTATAACCTTGTGCAAGGAGTGCCATAAAAGGACTCAAGGCAACGAGGAGGTTTACGAGCAATTGTTTTTTAAAATCTTAGAGTGGGAAGCTTTAAGAAGATTAAAGAAAAAAGAAGATGAGTAGATTCAAAGTTATAAAAGACACCCGAGAGAAAAAGGGACACGGGTGGTGGTTTGAAGAAGACGCTTACTGTATAGGAACTGAAGTTTCTAAGGTAGATGTTGGAGACTATGCAATCGAAGGAATGGAACATCTACTTTGTATAGAAAGAAAAGAAAGTGTCTCGGAATTTGCTGGCAACTGTGGAGAGAAAAGATTTCACAGAGAGTTAGAAAAGATGGCTACTTTCCCTCATGCCTTTTTGTTGTTTGAATTCAACTGGGCTGACATAGAAAGATATCCTCATGGCTCAGGCATTCCACAAAGAGCATGGGGATCTCTAAGAATAAAAGGGAAATATATGCAAAGGGTCATTTCTTCAATACAGTTACAGCACGGAATACACGTTATAGCATGCGGAGATAAAGTTAGAGCAGAGCAGCTAGCATTTTTAATAATGAGAAAGGTTCACGAGCTTTATGAAAAAGAGCACTAGAGATGCAATCTATAATATAATAAATTCCAACGACAATGCTTGGCTCGGAGTTGAACCAGAAGATATAGACGGGTTTGACAACCCACTAGACGATCTAACACCAGATCAAAAAGACAATCTCCATCTCCATATTATATCTATAATGAGAAAGCCAAAATATTTCCAGTGGACAGTAAAGAAACTTCTCGGCATAGAATTGCTTCCAGTCCAGACCTGTATTCTTAGGGAAATGTGGGTCAGGGCTTTTCCTATGTATATAGCTAGTCGTGGTTTTGGCAAGTCTTTTTTATTGGCTGTATATTGCTTGCTTAGATGCACTCTCATACCGGGAACGAAGATAGTTATTGTTGGAGCTGCTTTCCGTCAATCCAAAGTTATTTTTGAATATATGGATACGATATGGCGTAGCGCACCTCTTCTACAAAGTATATGCTCAGACAGTAGCGGCCCAAGAAGAGATGTTGACAGATGTACAATGAGAATAAATGATAGCTGGGCTATGGCTGTTCCTCTTGGTGATGGTAGCAAGATTCGTGGTTTACGCGCTCATACGATCATTGCAGACGAATTTAACTCGATACCTACTCATATCTACGAAACGGTCGTTGCAGGTTTTGCTGCTGTTTCTAGCAATCCTACGCAGAACGTAAAAGAAGCAGCTAAAAGAAAAAAAATGCAGGATGCTGGGACTTGGGAAGACAAGATGGAAGAAAGCTATTCTGAAAAGAAAAGCAATCAGTCTATTATAGCTGGAACTGCCGGATATGCTTTTGAACCATATGCAAACTACTGGAACAAGTATAAGTCTACAATACAAACTCAAGGAGACTTTAGAAAGGTTGCTGAGAAGATGGGAGAAGACCCTGATGATGTTCCAGACTACATGAAGAGGTTAGACTGGAAAAACTTCTCTGTGATTAGAATGCCCTATGAACTTATACCAGAGGGATTTATGGATGACCAGCAAGTTGCTAGGGCTAGAGCAACCATGCATAACGGTATCTATCAAATGGAATATGGCGCATGTTTTACAGATGACAGTCAAGGGTTTTTCAAAAGAAGCTTGATCCATTCTTGTGTTGCTAGCGATGAGAACTGTAACAAGCACAATTGGGCTCCTTGGTGTCCAGATCCATTCGATCCCATAACAAGAGGAGACCCCAAAAGTAAATATGTCATGGGCATAGATCCTGCATCAGAACAGGATAATTTTGCAATAGTAGTAATGGAGGTTCATCCTGAGCATCAGCGAGTTGTTTATGTGTGGACGACCAATAAGAAAGATTTTGCAGGCAGGAAAAAATATGGTCTTACAGATACTCATGACTATTATAGCTTCTGTGCAAGAAAGATTAGAGATTTATTACAGGTGTTTCCTTGTGGAGTTGTTGGTATAGACTCTCA
>Ga0209992_10004359_pt1 | contig 11179 bp, 9 predicted proteins | sample 2SBtaG_2_FD_182564 | JGI IMG/M metagenome (GOLD analysis project Ga0209992, IMG submission 182564) | Deep subsurface microbial communities from Kolumbo volcano to uncover new lineages of life (NeLLi) - 2SBTROV12_ACTIVE470 metaG (SPAdes)... | ecosystem: Environmental > Aquatic > Marine > Volcanic... | reverse complement strand
GATTCAAGACAATTTAAGATCATTGAGAACACTTTGATCAACCTTTTCATCATTTTAACTTATGTTTTGTTCCCTTCCTTGTGTGCCACCATCTTTTCATCCTTTGTTTGTGAGGATTTCGATGATGAATCTTCTTATTTGAGAGCTGACTATTCAGTGGATTGTGATTCTTCAGATTACACTTCCATTTACTCCCTAGCCATCATCATGATCTTTGTTTATCCAATTGGAACCCCTTTGATGTATTTGATTTTGTTGTACAAGAACAGAGAGAAATTGGATCCTCAGAAGTTCTTCACAGAGATGAGTTTATTGGAGGCTGTGATGGGGAGAAGAGAGGATGTGAACCATCTTAAGTTTTTGTTTGATGCCTTCCTTCCAGAGTATTATTGGACAGAGGTGATGGAATGTTTGAGGAAGTTGTTGTTGACAGGATTTGTGGTATTTTTCTATGAGGGGTCAGCTCTTCAGATTGTATTTGGATTGGTGATGTCCATCTTCTTTCTCACTTTGTACTCATTTCTCCAACCCTACCTAATGCCATCCAACAACACTTTTGCTTCCTATGTTCATTTCCAGATCTCTTTTACTCTAGTGTCAGTTTTATTATTGAGAATGAGTTTGGATGTAAGCAATCAACAATCAGAAGAATGGAAACTCTCTACCACACCCATCTCAGTAACTCTTTTGATCTCTAATGTCTCAGTTCTTGTGATTGGATTCCTTTACATCCTAATTGCTATGTGTTCACAAAATTTGGGATCCTACAACCATCTTATTGCAGAAAGAGAAAACACTCAAAATCCAAAATAATATTAACAACATTTTATCATCTCATTCAACTTGTTTCTCTTATTTTTATTTGTTTAAAAGTGGAAAGCAGATGAACTAAGACCATAAGGATCTCCTCTGAATCTCTCTTTATCAAAGTTCTCAAAACCATCAAAGTGCTGTTCAACCACTGCAAAGTAGGTGTTGGAGGTGAGGAGGAGCATGATTGATAAATGAGATGAGATGGATATTTGGTGAAATGATCATCTCTCATTTCATCTCATTTATAGGGAGACACATCAATTTTTCAATCACCTCCCCCAAGATGGATCAAATGATGATATCAAAGTTGGCATCTCAGATTCATCTCAAAAGATTGATTTTCTTTGACACCATTTGATGAATGGGATGGAAAAAATCTGTTAAATTTACCAGTCTTGATCAAAGTGAGGTAAGATATGAGAGATGGTTGGTTGATCATCATATCATATCATATCATAATATTGTCTTTATATCATAAGGCAAAGGGAAATGTACGACAGATCACATCTCAATGGCTGGTCCATGGTTGAGATACAGAGGTTGAAAAAATGAATAGAAAGAGAGAGATGATATAATTGATTTGATAATTGATCTCATCTCTCATCTCTCATCTCATAGGTCATTTGGACAATATTTCAACAATCTTTTATTTGGATCTCACTTTCCAGAGGAGTGATGACTATCAGAAGGTTTCAGGGTCAGATGTGGTGAGTGTCGAGGGGTTGGATGAATTCTCACATGGATCCACTCTCACGTTTCTTATCATTCATCTTTTCATCATCATCTTTTATTATCATGAAATTCATCTCATTTCTTCTTCTTTTTCTATATTTGATTTGGGTTTAGGTTGAGATGTGGAGAACTTTCAATTCCTCTCTCTCACACCTTCAACCAAGAGCAAGTTGAGGTTTGAGAGATGGTTGAGTTAATCTTCTCATGGATGATGATTTTCATTATCCTTTTTTCCTATCTTTCCATATCATAGTGGTTTAAAAGCTGAATCAGCTCTGAATGCCATGAAAAAGAACCTCAATTTATAAAAATATCATCATCTCAACCAATCCAATCCACTTTATATCAATTTATGAAATTATGTTCTCTTTCAACCAATCAACCCCATATCAATCCATTTAAACCTCAAGAAACAACAAATAAAAACAAAGAGAGAAAATGATCACAAATAATAAAAATAATCAATATCCAATACAAAAACAATTTAAGTTAATTGTAATTTGACTTTCATTTTTTCTTTTTTGTTTTAAATTGGAATGGAGATTGTTTGATCAATTTTTGGTTTCTTTTGTTTCATAAAATTATTATTGGATAACTATATGATAAAATTGATCTCTTTCTTGATTAATCATGATTTCAATTCTCTTTTTTGTAATTTTAGGTTTGTTGGCTGAATCATCTTTCTTATTTCATATTTGGAAATCTTGGTCTTCTTCTTCTCTGATCTTCCTCTCTTCTTCTTCTCTGATCTTCCTCTCTTCTTCTTCTTTTTCATCACCATCTTCTCTCTTATTTTCATTTCCCATGTCTAAAAAGTGATTCTGAAAATATTCTCTCGATTTGGTCTTGACCCATCTTTCCTTGTTTGTTCTAATCTTAGTGGAAAGTCCCAGTTTCCTCCATTCATCATTTGCGAATTTTCTAGCCCTTTTATTTGAGATTTTAATAGCAATTTTCCTCTCTTCCTCTTCTTTCATCTCATCTCTCATGATGGTGTAAATACTCCTCCTATCATCAAATGAAAATGAAATTGAGAATGGATCTATCATGTCAAATATCCCTTCCAATCTCTCTCACCATTTCCTCATCAGATCACCATCTCCTCCTATCCAACCAACAAACACACATCAAACCAATCAAACAGACAGAAACATGACATGAAATAGAGTTGAAGATAAAATCTCAATTGAATTGGTTAATGAAAATTAAATCAGATCAAATTATAAATCATCATCCATCATCTCAAAATTATATCATAAAATTGGAGATATGAAATCAGAAATCAAATGAAAGAAATTTTGATCCAACCAACCATCATAAAATACCAAAACATGATAAATGAGATGGAAATGAAGAGATTTTATCATCAAATTCATCTCAAACCTTTCAATCCTTCAAAATCTCTCTCATATTCCCCAATAATCTTTCAAGATCATAATTACCATAGTATCTTGCCAAATCTCTTGCTGTTTTACCCTACAAATATGAAAAGAAAATGGAAGAACTGGAAATTGATCTCACCCTATTATCTCTCAAGAATGGATCAGCTCCAGCTTCCATCAACATCTTTGAATTATTAATATTATTTACTTTTGATGCTTCAATGAGAGGAGTCCATCCACCCTAAAAATGAAATAAAATCTCACAATTGATAATAAAAGATGAGATGGAAGATAATCCAATTTTCAGATATTTAGGACAAAGAAAGATGGGTGTTGATATGAGATGTGGTTAGAGAGAAATCAACCATCTCTAAAATATCTCATTTCTTCATCCAATATCATCCAATCATCAATTTCTCACATTATCAGGAAGATCAACTTCAGCACCATGTTCAATCAAAATCCGAGATATCTCAGGTTGATCATAAGCATAATATAAAGGAGTTTTTCCCTCCTATCTCAAAAATCATCAATTGAAAAGAGATTATTGAATTCATCTTACTTGAGTTTGAAGATTCACTATTGCTCCATTTCTCAATAAAAACAAAACAGCCTCCAATAGTTTATCTCCCCAATTTGAAGAATTATTAATCACAAAATGAAGGGGAGTTTGGTTATTCTAAAATATCAAAAATATCATCCAATCAATTGATCATCAAACCCATCCTCTAGAATTGACGTTGGATGAACTGATTTTAATTTTCAATTCTCTCAATGTTCCATTTCTGCAAGTGTTGTAAAGGTCATTATTCATTCTTTCCATTTTGTCAAATATCCAATTGATTCAACTCTATCAAACCAAAATCAACGAAAATGAAATAGAATTATGTGGTTAAAATGATGAATGGGTCAATCTTGGGATAGTTGGGGTCATAATTTGAGTTTTTTTCTTTTTATCAACTCTTATTAGAAGGGGATAAATCGACAAAATAAAAATGAGACCAAAAATTCACACATCATAAAAACGATCACTGAGGGATAACCAACACCCTTCAAGGGTAAAGAACACATTGAGACCTTCGCACAATAAGACAACCATTAGAAAAGATTATTCTAGTACCGATAATTCTCTCTCATATTGCAAAAAAGACGGAATTCATATGATCATCATTTTGACCAATCAAGCTTCTCATAACTTTTAGCAACCTTAGACTTCATACCACATCAGACACAAATCATACAATCCACCTACTATCATATTCCCTATTTTACAACATCAATAACAAATTAAGAAAGGATATACAAGAATTTGAGCTGTTTTTAGTTGAGTTAATTTTTAGAATTGAACTCCATTTTTTGCTCCCAAACTTTACCGCCTTAAATCATGTTAAATCCCTTCCCAAATATATTTCTCGAGGGTTCTATTGGGGGATACATGAGGCCATTCTCCAAGATCCACCCTATCTTTGAGCCAATTACTTCTATTGGTCTTCCACCAGGCAGTTTAGAAGGGAAAGTGGCTTTGGTGACAGGTTTTCTTCAAAGATTGATCATAAAATTAGATTATGAAGTTATTGATTAAAATAACATTGCTAATTAGGTGGTAGACATGGTATAGAATTGGGATTATCCAAGGAGATATTGCAATTGGGGTGGTAGAGTAGTGATATCGAGCCGAAAAGAAGAAATTTTGAAAAGTTTTTGTCAAGAGTTGGAATCATTTGTTTCAACCAATCAGCGTGGAGATCTTAAAAAGGATAATAAGATAGTGTTTTACAAAACTATGGATGTGAGGGATGGGTGGGTGTGTGTGTGAGTTATTTGATTTTATTTGAGGGGGAGATGAATTGCCTTTTTCTCAAATATGATTGTGAATAATTCATCTGGTTTTAATTCATATTTTTTGGAAGATGAAGAATGGATGGTTGATCTGAAAAATAATTTCATTTCTTTTCATCTCTTACCATCCACCAACCAACCAACCAACCAACCAACCAAGAAATCTCATTTTAATCTCCCAATGGTCTTGAACTCCCCCTAATGGCTTCGATAAAGTGTTGATTGATAAATATGAGATGGATATTTGGTGATATGATGAAGATCATCTCTCATCTCATGTCATTTGTAGGGAGACACATCAAATTTTCAATCACCTCCCCAAGATGGATCAGAAGATGATATAAAGGGTTGACATCTCAGAGATTCTTCTCAAAAATTGAGTTAATTTTCTTTGATCCCATTTGATGAATGGGATGGAAAAAATTTGTTAAATTTACCAGTCTTGATCAAAGTGAGATTAGAAATGAGAGATGGTTGGTTGATCATTTTATCATAATATTGTCTTTATATATCATATTAGGCAAAAGGGAAATGTACGACAGATCACATCTCAATGGCTGGTCCATGGTTGAAATACAGAGGTTGGAAAAAATATGAATAAAAGAGAGAGAGATAAGATGATATAATTGATATTTGATATTTGATCTCATCTCATAGGTCATTTGGACAATATTTCCAACAATCTTTTAATTGGAGCACAAGTGAGAGAGATTTATCATGATGAATTGATTGATTGATAAATGGTAAATGAGAGTTGATCCTTCTCATCTTAAAATCAAATCATCTCATTCTCTCTCATATCATCCTAAAACCAAACATATAAATAAATGTCATTTTTAATCTTGATCTCTCTCTTGAAATAGAATTATGAGAATGGAGAGATCAACTCTGTGAAAAACTACTTCACTTCCAACTATGTCAAGGTTGATATGAGAAATATATGAGAGATGGTTGGTTGATCATTTCTCTATTTCTTTAAAATAGGTTCCAACAGTTGCTAGACAATACAAAGCTGAAGGTAAATCAACCAACCAATTAATCAATCTATTCTTGATCAATATCTGTCTGTCTGTCTGTCTCATTCTACCATGTCATTGGGAAAATAGGGGTTGGTTGGGTTGTGATTGGAGATGAGAATTATGGAGAGGGGTCTTCAATGCTGCTCTGGGTTATATATCTCAAGATGAATGATATTTCATAAATATATTTTCACCATCTCATATTTCTATCAACCATCTAATGATCATGTCATATTTTCTATTGATTTGTCAGAACCTCGTCATTTGGGAGGGAGGGCTGTGATCGTAAAATCCTTCCCAAGAATACATGAAAACCAACTCAAAAAACAAGTTATATCCCAACACACACATTAACCAATCACCATCAGATTTATATAGATTTAATATTTTTTTATCCTCTTCAGATCATTTATTTTGATTGTAGTTCAAATTTGGGTCTTTGGTTTACTGGGATGGCTAAAAAAGATTCACAATTGAGGTTAAAAAAACATCTTTATGTTTTCTATTTTCACTTCTTGTTGGTAGGAGTTGGTTGAATCAAGGAAGACCTATTTCTCATTGGATTTCTGGCCATTTCAATCCTCGAGGTTTCTTAACTAGTGTTCAGCAGGAGGTGACCAGAGCCCACAAGGACGATGGATGGGTGTTAGGTAAGAATACATGAATATTTATGATACATCCTTATCATTATTTTATCTTTATTTGATTGTGTCGATGATGTTGAACTTGTGGTTGAGGTAACTGCAGCAGAAGGACCTGAGAGAGTTAAAACAGCTCCAAAAGAAGGAGTGTTTGTTCATGGTCTTTCTTTGGAAGGTGGATCTTGGGATAAAACTGAAGTTACTTTATGTGAGGTGAGAGGATAAGTTTTATAATTTTTAAAGATTTTATTACATGTAACATCATAGTCTGCTCCCAAAATTCTATTTGCTCCATTTCCTGTCATCCATGTTTCTGTAACTTCACAAAAACTACAAATATCATCTAATAAAGACTTTGGACCCTATGGCGGCTATGATTGCCCAGTATACAAGTACAGATCAAGAACAGGAAGGAATTACGTCTTCTCATTCAAACTCCCCTCCAAAGATCACAAACCATCTCATTGGGTGTTGCGAGGTGTCTGTCTGCTTTGTTCCACGAACTAGATATCATCAAGATTAGAATAGAGATTAAGAATAACAAAAGAGATATTCATATCAGATATATTGGTTGAGATTAATATGTGTATGAGTTTATCTCCTTTATCTTTTTGTTGAGGTGGATATTAAAAGAACACTCTTCATTTTATTGATTAGAATATCTCATCATCAAGTCTTACAACACTGAGAAAATTCAAAGAACACCGAAAATTTCCCCAGTTTATGGGTTTGGTAATCAGGTGGTTGAGTTGACCACTTTATTGAGCACTTGTGCTTCTTATATGAATAACAAAGATTCGCTTGCCAAAGTTGAGAAAGCAAAAAAGTATGATTGCTTGGAGATGGAAAGAACTTACGAACATCCAGGTACAGAGTGTCTCTACTTCACCCAAGATCTATGGGGGAGGGGAGGACAGGATAATGAGGTGATTAAGGATAGATTTATCAGAATGCAGATCATGAAGGATGCTCAGAATGGAAGGATGAATCCTCAAGCAAGATCTGGATTGAAACACAAACTGAACAATAATTTGGGCCATGCTATGCTAATTTCGATGGTAAATTCCACTCATAAGGCAGGAAATAAGTGGAATCAGGTAACTCCAGGACCTACTAACAGTAAACATTGGAGAATTTAGCGGAATTTAGCGGAATTAAGGGGAAAGAATCAAGAAACAAAAAAAGACCACGAGAAGATTTGGATTCACAACTAGCTTCGGCAGTAGAGGGACAGGTATACGATTCTAGCATTTAAAAACTTTCTTCATTGGAAACTTAATTTATTAGTCGACAGTTTGATATCTATAGTTGTTAAATTTAGAAAGCAATTATGGAGTTTAGCTCGTTTGAAATGAAGCCACAAGATTTGATCAAAACTTTTGGACTTTCAAACCGAATTTTTAACGTATCCATGATCTTAATATAATTAGTTTTGTCTTTATAATTGAAGAACATATAGCAAAATTTCGAATCTATTTTGTTATATCATCTAAAATATTTGTTTATTTGTTGAAATCTGCCGTTTACTGGAAAATTCACTTGATCATTTTTGAAAAACTTATTTTTTAGCATAATCCAGAGCTTGATCAGAGTATATTTGTTTATTAACTTGTTAGATTTGGTGTTTATTCTGCCATGATTATAAGATTAACAGATGATATATCTGTTTTCTTTGCAAACTTTTTGGATAATTGAAAGGCGTCAAAATTTCCACTGAGTTTTAGGATATTATTCCAATGTTCCACAATGTAACATTATATTGAGTTGATTCAACTTTTGTTAAAGTTTATTTATCCGATCTTAATCTATCTGATTTTGATGTTTTATCATTTACCATGAGTTTTTCTTATAAAAATTTGTGTTTGGCTGTGAAAATGTGTGAATTGTGGCTATTCAAGATGACTACACCTAATAAAACATCTCTCTTCTTGTCATCATTTGGTTTTATTTTATAGAATTCTTCAAATGAACATGCTTAACTTTGTTATTTTGCTCCTATTGATCGAGGGTTTAACAGCTCCTTCATTTTTCAACTCAAAAATGAAACACAAAACGGCCAATTTCTCACCCGACCCCTGGCCACCAGGGTTCTACTATAGCTTTATATCAACTATTATTGTCTCTATTAATTGGATTGATCTTCTAATTTGCAAGATCAGATATATTTGGAGAGATATGAAGAAATCTTTTTTCAAATTTTCAACCCACATTTGCTCACTCTTTCCTTCTTCTCCACCCCATCGATCTGGGAGTTTTAAGTCACTGAAATATTTATTTACAGAGGGAAAAGCTCTCTATTCAAATAAAAACACTGCTAAATGTCAAAATCACCTCATTTTCCTGTCAATTTTAATCATTCTTTCTCCCAACCAAATCAAAATGGAATGCTCTTCGAGATTTACTTTTAGGAACCAAAATTGTATCCTCACCCCCTCCTCTCAACTCAAATGTTGGGGAGTTGGAGCAAATGGAAGGCTTGGTTATGGAGATACTAACACAAGAGGTAATTTAGCAAATCAAATGTCAGATTATCTTCCCTTTGTGAATGTAAATTCAAATGTTCAATCAATTTATGCTGGATCTGGTCACAATTGTGTCCACCTCTCCCCCTCCTTTGATGTGAAATGTTGGGGGAGAAATTCTAATGGTCAACTTGGTTATGGTGATACTCAAAATAGAGGTGATGGGGCAAACGAGATGGGAGAATACATCCCCACCATCAACTTTGGACCAAGTGTTTTTGTTTCTGAAATTTCAAATGGAGGTGAATATAATCTCATCATCACAGATTCAGGTCAAATCAAAGCTTGGGGGAGAAATAGCCAAGGTCAGCTTGGCTATGGTGATACAAATAATAGAGGAAGTTCAGCCAACCAGATGGGAAACTACCTCCCCTTTGTTCAATTGGGAAGTGGAAGAACAGCAATCTCATCAAGAAATCAATATGATTCAAATTGTGTGATTTTGGATGATCTCTCTGTCAAATGTTGGGGATTAAATGACAATGGTCAATGTGGACAAGGAAGTATTTCTGATATTGGAGATGCTCTTAATGAGATGTCAGATTACCTCCCTCCCATCAACTTCCCTTCTGGAGTTGTTGTTTCTTCTCTCGGAACAGGTTATGATCATGCTGGAATCATCTCTTCAACTGGATCTTTGTTCACTTGGGGTTTCAATGATTTTGGTCAACTTGGTCTTGGTCACAATTCTGAAATTGGAGATTCTGGAAGTGAGATGGGAGAGTATCTTGAATCTGTGAATGTGGGATCAGGAAGAAGCGTTGTTCAATTTCAAGGAGGATTATTCCATTCTTGTGTGATTTTGGACAATTTCAATGTGAAATGCTTTGGACGAAATAATCAAGGTCAGCTGGGTTATGGAGATACTTCCACAAGAGGTGATTCAGCAAATCAAATGGGTGACTATCTTCCTGAAGTGAATCTGGGAAGTGGATTGACAACTCAAAGTCTTCATCTTGGGGAATATCATTCTTGTGTTGTTTTGAATGACAATTCTTTCAAATGTTTTGGAGAGAATCTAAATGGCCAACTTGGAATTGGAAATACAGATGATCAAGGAGATGAACCAAATGAGATGGGGGATTATTTGGGACCAATCAACCTTGGAACAGGAGTTGAGATTAAGTTATGTTTTGAAAATGCACCAACAATAACACCAACAACATTTTCTCCAACTTTTGAACCAAGTTATTTTCCATCTAATGATCCAACCTTTGATCCCACTTTTCATCCAACTACATTGCCAACGGTTGATCCCACATATAAACCAAGCCTCCCACCTACATTAGATCCTACATTTGATCCCACTTACGATCCAACTTATGATCCAACCTTTCTTCCCACATCCATTCCCACTTATGATCCCACTTTCTCACCAACTCAACTTTTATCAACTTTCATTCAACCAACTTCTGAATTGATTCCAAATCTTCAACAAACTCATGATGAACAATCTGAGGGATTTTCTTTAACAACCAACTCATCTTTTGGATATTCTCTTTCTCAAATCAACAATCAATTCATCTTCTCGCCAGATGTTTCCTCCTCTCTTTCTTCTTCCACTTTAGGAATTGGAATTGGAGCAGAATTTGATCATCCTCATGCTCTTCAATTCATCAACCCTTCTTCCAACTCCCAATCCTTCCCTCTTTCCAATGGATTCTCTTCTCAATCTTCAGATTATTGGAGGTCTTGTGATGTTTCTGAGAGTTCTAACATGACTTTGATGGGTTGTGTTTCTCTTGAGATGAATGGATTGATGTTGATGGGATTCAATTCTTCTGATATCTCATTTTCCCAATCTTTCATAAAGGGTTTGATTCCCACCACAAATGGATCTTCTTTGATTTTAGATCAACTAGCTTCCAATCCCACCAATTATGGACCTCTCAAACCTCATTTCAGTGTTGTGGTTGGAAATTCTCCCAAGTTTATCACTTTTTATCATCTTCAACCTTCTTTTGATCTAAATTCAGAAGGAAATGTGAAATTGATGAATGAATCCAACATCATTGGAGAAACTTCCTTTGATATCCAAAATCTTCTCTCTCAACATTCAAATCCTTCTATTTCCAGTTGTGATGATGTCTTCATTCGATCTTCTATTGTTTTGGGATCAGATTTGGATGGGAATGGAGAGTTGGATATTGCTCTTGGTCTTCCATTTTGTTCTTCAGGAATTGTGATGATCCTTTCTCCTTCTTATTCTCTCAACAACAGCATGATAGAAA
>Ga0209992_10004358_pt1 | contig 11179 bp, 11 predicted proteins | sample 2SBtaG_2_FD_182564 | JGI IMG/M metagenome (GOLD analysis project Ga0209992, IMG submission 182564) | Deep subsurface microbial communities from Kolumbo volcano to uncover new lineages of life (NeLLi) - 2SBTROV12_ACTIVE470 metaG (SPAdes)... | ecosystem: Environmental > Aquatic > Marine >... | reverse complement strand
CAAAATTTGATTAACGCAGTTCGGGTCGGAAATATCTCCAAAGATTGTTTTTGTTGCGCCGTCAATAGAAATATTGGTATCCGCCTTTCCATACCAATTTGCGATGATATTAGCGTTATTGCCAAATTTTTTTCGAACTGCTTTAATAGCAGCTTGGCCCATAACTCCACTGCCACCAATGACCAAAAAATTGCCCATAATTTACCTCAATTATTTATTTTTAATATCATTCAGCTAGGAAATATATCAAGACCCACCCGTGCTTTCATTAATATCAACATAAGGAATATTTTTGTTTTCAGTTAAGGCTTGATTCATGTAACTATCAGTTTCAAAAAATAATTCGATTTTACCGGAAAGTTCACTAACATTTTTTACTATGGAATCATCGATCTCCCGCCGATTAATTTTTTGGGCCAGAGCAGCGTATAAGTCGATAAAGGGAACGGAGTTTGTAATGGATTGGAATATAGTATTTAAATTTAAAGAACGTTCTTCGTTTTTAAGAGAAAAATCAGTAAACTCAAACCATATCTTAATTTCTGCCTCATTTTTTCCAAGGATTATAAGTTCCTTTCGAAAATTATCCTCACCATATTTATTAATGCCATCACGCACATATCTTGCTACCTCGTTCATAGGGATTCCATTAAGAGTTTCACAAAGATATTCGAGGTGAAAAATAATAGAATTAACCTTTCTATCCAGATTAATAGCGGCAACAGAGTTATTTTGAAGTTCTCGATTTTTTTCAAATAAACCCCACATCCCATCTAATTGTGCTACTCGTTCTCTCTGGAGATGTAATGGTTCAATTTGAGCATGACATTGAGAGATGTCTTCATTATTGCTATAGGAGATACCCTTAAAAGCGACAATCAATACAAGGGTTATTGAAAAAATTAGCCCCTTCATCATTTAATTTGTAATCTTTCGATATGGGGGAGGGGTGCGTTAGTAATTTGAATTTTTCCACCGTCATTAATTAATTTTTCAAGCAGGTTGGATTGGTGGTTCATTCGATTGACAAGTTTGCTCTTCTTCGGCCTAATTTTATTGTAGGAAACCATCTTTTTCTTATAAAATCGGAATAGGTAAAAATAACCTTATAAACAATATATTAACTTCACTTTTTGCTGATGTCGTTTAACGGTTTTTGAATTTATACTTTTGGATAATTTAAGTCAATTGAAAATAAAATAGGTTCTAATACAGAGATGTAGAGGTTACGTTATTTACTGCTAAGCTTGGTTTTTCCCAGTTTTAACAAGATCTGAAATTCCTTTTTTGTGATAGGCATGACAGATAGTCTAGCCTGTTTTATTAGAGCAATTTCAGAGAGTTCTTTGTGCGTTTTTATTTCCTCAAGGGTAACGGGGACTTTAAAGGGTTTTATAGGTTTTAAATCAACTACAACCCATCTTTCATCATCCGTGGTAGGATCGGGATAGGCTTCCCTGGTTACCTCGGCAATCCCAACGATTTCTTTCCCAACTACACTGTGATAAAAGAGAAGATTGTCTCCTTTCTTCATATTTTTTAAATTATTTCGCGCTTGATAGTTTCTAACCCCATCCCAATAAGTTTCCCTGTCTTTTTCAAATTGTTTCCAGTTGTACTGGGAAGGCTCTTGTTTTATAATCCAAAAAGATTTTTTATTATTCATATTAGATAAATTTTTCTAGAAATTACTTTAAGTTATTTTCGGAATGATAATTATTAAAAAAACGTTTTTGATAAAGCCTCTGTCTAATAAGGATTTAGAGCTAAAATATTTAATTATATAATTGACCTTAAACTTCAATAGAAATATAATTTAATTCTCCAATTTATTGAAAATTATACTGCAATTTCGTTTGATGGGGTGATTTAAATACCCGTTGGGAGACTTCATTATTATGTACCGAAAAGAAATAAAAGTTTTAGATTGCACCATCCGAGATGGTGGGTTGATGAATAATCACTTGTTTTCAGATGAAATAGTTCGTGGTGTTTTCCACGCTGTTAATGAGTCGGGTGTAGATTATATCGAATTAGGATATAAGGCTGATGAAAATCAATTTAAACGTGGCGAATATGGCCCAATGAAATTTTGTTCAGAGAAGGATCTAGAAAATGTTATTGGTGATACAAAATTGAATTGTAAAGTTTCTGTTATGGCTGATATTGGTAGGTTTGACCCAAGCGCAGTCATTCCAAAGTCTGAAAGTTATGTCGACATGATGCGTGTCGCTTCGTACGTTAAAGATATTGATAAGGCAATTGCATTTGTTAATACTTTAAATGCGAAAGGTTATGAAACCACTATTAACATTATGGCTGTTTCTCATGCTAGAGAAAGAGAGTTAGATGAGGCCCTTGCGCAGGTAGAAAAAGAAAGTGCTGCAGATGTAATTTACTTGGTTGATAGTTTCGGTGCTTTATACTCTGAACAAATATCCTATCTTGCTAAAAAATATAAAGGAGCTATGCCCAGCCGTGAAATAGGAATTCATGCACATAATAACCAGCAACTGGCATTTGCCAATACTATAGAAGCTATAATTCAGGGCATAAATTATTTAGATGGAACAATTTTTGGTATTGGTCGCGCTGCCGGAAACTGTCCTCTTGAATTATTGCTAGGGTTTTTAAAGAATCCAAAATTCAATATTCGTCCTATATTAAATGTATTAGGAAAAGACTTCGTTAAATTAAGGGAAGAAATCGAATGGGGATATACTATCCCATACATGATAACTGGTATTTTAGATTTGCATCCTCGCGCTGGAATGAAGTTAAGAAACTCTGAAGATAAAGACGAATATTTGGGATTCTATGAAAAGCTAACTTCAGAAGCCAACGTCTAACGGATGGGATTCGATTTACCACGATTTGAATCAGAGCCTGTAATTGGAATTGTTAGAGGGTTGAATGAAAGTTGCCTAGAAGGTGTTGTAGATGCAGCTTTTAACGGAGGTCTTCGATTTCTGGAAATTACCCTAAATACCCCAGAAGCATTTCACCTCATTAATAAAATAAGCACCAAATATACCCAATTACAGATTGGAGCAGGCACTGTTCTCTCTGCAGAGAAGGCTAAAAAAGCTATCGATGCAGGTGCTAAGTATATAGTCGCTCCTAATTTTGATGAAGAAGTATCTACTTTTTGTGTCCAAAACCAAATTGCCTATTTCCCTGGAGCATTGACCCCTTCTGAAATAAAAAAAGCATGGGATGCAGGAGCAACTATGGTTAAAGTTTTTCCTGCTTCGCAAATGGGGCCAGAATATTTTAAAATAATTAAAGGACCTTTTGACAAAATAAAATTGATGGCTGTTGGTGGAGTAAATCCGGGAAACATAAAAGATTACCTTGGTGCCGGAGCTGATGCTGTCGCATTGGGAGGTTCCATTTTTTCAACACAACGTATGGCCGACCGTAGGTTTGAAGAAATTCGTAAGGATATTGAAGAATTTATGTTTGCAGTAAAAGAGTTTTACTCTAAAATAAGTTTGGTAGAACAACAAACTGCTAAGAATTTTGGTGGAGACGGAAAATGAGTTTTGACTTTATGAAAGAGTTTATGATGTTTGAAGACGAAGAGCGATTTGCAGGCCTTTGCGAACAAATTGAAGAGGCGATTAGAGATATTGATGCCGGAGAAAATAAGGTTTCCGAGCTGGAAATTATGCAAGCGTTAGATTTTGTTGGTTTCAATTTGTTTCGTGATAACTGGGAAGAGTATAAGAAGATGGATATGATGAACCGAGACCAGTCGCACCCCACAACTTTCAAAGGAAAAAACAAAAGGTTTCTGCATTAAATAATGCCCCTCAATAATTTTAGACGCTTGACCACCAAGCATTTTGATTAACCTCACTAATTGCGTTCCTCTTATTTAGCTTCTTTCTTTGCCTTAATGATGAAGGTGTAAACTAAAGCAAAGATAAATGCTGCGAACAAGATGCCCTGACCAATAAAAGTTTCCCATGTTGGATACATTCCTAGCCAGGAGATATTAGGTAAAAAATTAGCTGTAGTCATGGAAAATTGTTCGCCCATTTGTAACTCATGAATACCTCTACCCAGGAAGATGAAGGCCATGTAGTAAAGAAGGACACTAGTAAAACCAAAAAACCATTTGAAAGGAACTCGCATTCCTAAATAATTAACTAAATAAAATATACCAGCAAGCATCACACAACCAGTCAAGAAACCCGGAAGAATGCCTCCAGTTGTTTTTCCTGCGTATAAAAAGAGAGCCTTATAAAATAAGACGGTCTCAAACCCTTCTCTGTATACAGAAATAAAAGCTACGGCGCTTAGGGCGAAAGTATTACCCTGTGATAAAGCACCATGCATCTTTTTATTGATGTACTGTTGCCATTTTTTATTATCTATATTTGAGACAAGCCAATAGCTTACCGAGAATAAAATTACGACAGAGACTAGCATAATCCAGCCTTCTAATAGTTCTTGGCTGGCCATATTGAGTTGGAGCACTTCATGGACGGCATAAGCAGTAAGAAAACTTGCCAAAATTCCTACTATAACTCCAATATGTATATTTTTTACGTGCGTGTCGTTTTTTGATTTTCTTAAGAAGGAGATAAGGGCTGCAATAATAAGAATTGTCTCAAAACCTTCACGTACTATGATGGAAAAGGACTGTATAAATAATCCAGAAAAACTTACTTCATTTTTCACCAATTTTAATCCTTTAGATAGATCCAAAAGAATTTCATCCTGAATTTTTTCTACATTTTCCAAGAGAGCTGCTTCTTTAATAGCACCTCGATAACGACCGAAAGCTGATTCTAGTTTTAAACCAAGTGGCTTATCCCGAGTTATTATGTTGCTTTCAATTTTTTCGTAAGTGAGATAGGCATCGAATGCAATGTCCGCTGCTTCTTCATTTTCACCATTTTTAAATTTGTTTAAACTTTTTGATAGGAGCTCTCGAATTTTATTCACAATCTGATCGGCTTTTTTAGAACCAGATTTATCTCCCATTTCTTCCAATTTTAGATTAGCGGGTGGAAGTTGTACATTGGTGTTAGAGAAAGTACGTAAATAATAAGTGACGTCCCAAATCTGAGCTTCGGACAGGATTCCTGCCCATGATTTCATTGCAGTATTGGCTATGCCAACATTGATGACTTCAAAGTTATCGTATGCCACCGTATTTTTATCGCCTGTTAACTTTGGATTAGATAATACAGCAGGGGAGGGATTATGTTTTTTAGCCTCAGGTCCATCGCCATTTCCAGTTAATCCGTGGCATTTAGCGCAATTAATTTCAAAAATCTTTTTTCCGTTAGTTAAAGATATTGGTGTGACTGGGACTTTATTGATTTTAATTCCGAAGATAGTTATTAATTGTGAATTGAGGTGATTAACTTTTTTCCAAACCTTTTGTGAATCTACTTTCTTTTCGATCATTAATGATAGTTCAGAGAAATGACGGTTTATTCGTGTTGCTGTCTCCTGATTTTTTATTTCCGCAGAGGTCTTAGAATATCTTTCGGTGGCTTGTTGTAAAAAGATTTTGCTTTCTTTATATTCTGGGTCTATGACGACCTTTCCATCGGATACCCCTTCTTGAAATTCCTTTGCTGAAATATTCAACATCATGACAATCTTTTTTACTTTGTCTTTAGTTGTCTGGTCGAAAGATTCGGCAAAAGAAGGTTCAGCGGCTAGCGAAAGGACTAATATTCCGAAAAGGAAAATATATTTAAATGGGCGAATTGGGTGCATAATTTATATCCGAAATAATAATAGGGGAAAAAAAGGAGGTTAATTATTTCTTTGAGGTTTTGTCCTGACGAGTCAAAATAATATTGAGAATAGTTCTCAATATTATGGGAAATTCTTTACAAAGTCAATTATAGAAGATTTATACCCCTAAAGCTAAAAAATAAAATTCCATTTAATGAGGTAGAATATTTATATGCATGCTCATCATTTAATAAAATATCAAAACTTGTATGGAGGCCCCATGAATAAAAAAATTATCCTGTTTTTAATATTATTGGGGATGTTATCTGGTTGTTCCCTACGCTCCCTTCATTCTGGTTCTACTTATGAAAGTGGAGAAATGGGTTCCCCTACTTATTTTAAAAGGGGGGTTATTTTATCGATTCGTGATGTGGTAATAAAGGGCACTGAATCTGGAGTCGGGGGTGCAGCAGGAGCTGCGGTTGGAGGACTTGCTGGTTCAACTTTAGGAGGTAATACAGCTACCCGGGCACTAGGAGGTTTAGGAGGTGCGGTCATTGGAGGAATTGTTGGTCATAAGGCTGAAAATATGATGACGGGTGGTGATGCTTCGGAAATTATTGTGCAACCTGATAAAGGTGATCCTTACGCAATAGTGCAGGTCAATAATGAAGAATTAAAAGTAGGGGAAAGGGTCTTGATCATTGAATCTGGAAAACTTCGTGTTGTGCGAGATAAAACATCCAAGAAATAAAATTATATAAAAATCATGGCTACAAACTATCAAAAATTAACTCTGAAACTTGAAGAGATAAGTCGCTTGGGCGGGATTATGGGTATCCTGCATTGGGACCAGGAAGTAATCATGCCTACTGGAGCTGCAGAATCTCGAGCGAAGCAGATGGGTGCACTTGCCGGAATTATTCACGAAAAAAGCACGGATCCAGAAATAGGAAGCCTGCTTGAAAAAATAAGCCAAGAAAACTCATTCAATAATTTTGAGGAATGCAATATTAATGAAGCTAGGCGCCAGTATGAATTAGAAACAAAATTGCCAAAAAATCTAGTTATGGAACTAGCAGAGGAGTCTTCAAAAGGCCATCAGATTTGGGTCAAAGCCCGTTCAGAAAATAGGTTTTCTGATTTTGCTCCTGTATTAACCCAGTTAATTGAATTGAAAAAAAGATGGGCCGAATATGCGTTTCCTAAATTAAAAGCTTACGATGCAAATATTGATATTTATGAACGTGGCACAACAATGTCAGATATCACCCCAGTCTTTGAAACCTTGAAAAAAGAACTTATCCCATTGATTCGCGATATTCAATTATCGGACTACAATCCTGAATCTTCTTTTTTAAAGGGCAAATTTTCTGTGGCTAAACAAGAAGAATTAGGGCGGCATATTAGTGAAGAAATGGGATTTGCATTTGATTGTGGGCGTATGGATGTCTCAGTCCATCCATTTTGTGGTGGAAGTCATCCCACGGATGTCCGAATTACGACTCGATATCGAAACGATAATTTCATCGAATCCCTTTATGCTGTCATTCATGAAACGGGTCATGGTCTTTATGAACAAGGAAGAATGAAGGAGGGTAGAGATTTGCCTGCCTCGGAAGCCCTAACTATGGGTATTCATGAGTCGCAATCGCTATTTTGGGAACGTATGATTGCCCAAAGCCCAGCTTTTTGTAATAGTTATTTTCCATTGATCAAAGAGACTTTCCCGAATAACTTTAGAGATGTTTCAGCAGAACAATTGTATGAAGCTGTCAACACGAGTGAAGCATCTTTTATAAGGGTTGAAGCAGATGAGGTAACCTATCCGATGCATGTTATTTTAAGATATGAAATTGAAAAAGGATTATTTGATGATTCAATAGAAATCAATAGTCTGCCTGCATTATGGAATTCTAAAATGAAAGAATACTTGGGAATTGAACCGCCCAACGACACATTGGGAGTATTGCAGGATACCCATTGGAGCGGTGCTGCTTTTGGTTATTTTCCCTCCTATACATTAGGGGCAATTTATGCAAGTCAGTTTTATCAAACATTATTGAAGGATAAACCGGAATTAGAAAAAATAATTGAATCTGGTAATCTGGCAATAATAAGGGAATGGTTGAAACAAAAAATTCATGAGAAGGGTCGATTACTTTCTGTCCCCGACCTAGTTCAAGAAGTTACCGGGGAGGAATTGAATCCAACTGTATTTTTAAAATATCTAAAACAAAAATACAAAAAAATTTATCGCCTTAATTAAATAATTATGAGTCAAAGTGCTTTAAAAAGTTTCAGAGAAAAATCCGAACATAAAAAATTATATTGTGATACCTGCAATTCAATTATGCCCCCACCTAGTTTTTTTTGTATACAATGCGGGCCTCCTGATGGTCCTGTTGTAGTTCAAGAAGGGCAACTCACCTTTTTCAAAATGATACTTAGAGTCACACTATTGACTTTATTATTTTTAATAATCGCCATTTTTAAGTTAGATATTAATCTGATAGGTTTTTTGCCAATCAATCAAGGTGAAACACAAATAAAAGTTGCAGAGGACGAAAATTTTAAAATTATCTTTAAGGTCAATACCGACTTGGCTAACATAAGAAACCTTCCAAATATGAAAACCAGTAAGATTATCGACTCTATTCCAATAGGAACTGAGGTTATGGTAAATGGCGTTCAAGGGGATTGGTCAAAGATTGAATATAGCCATGAACTTAACGATAATCTTAAAACAGGCTGGATTGCTAAAAAACTTCTAGATTCTGAAATTAAGTAATAGTATTTAGTTTTAAAAATCCCTTATAGGTTCTTTGCAGTTTCAATAAACAATTTCTTAAAACCATCGTAGTCTAGAGTCACGGGAAATTGCGGAAACTCATCAATCACATTTTGTGGTGCCCTGAAAAGTATTCCTGCATCCGCTTGTTTCAACATCCCTGTATCGTTATATGAATCTCCCGCTGCAATGACTTTTAAATTTAGCCCCTGTATTGCCTTAACTGCTTTTGTTTTAGCGTCATGAATTCGAAGTTGGAAGTCATTAATTTTACCCGTTTCATCTATAATCAGATCATGACAGAAAATAGTAGGGTAATCGAGTTGTGTCATTAATGGTCCCGCAAACTGATTAAAAGTATCGGAAAGAATAATGACTTGAAATTCCGATTTCAACCAGTCAAGAAAATCTTTTGCACCAGGAAGAGGGGAGATATCTTTTATTACTTCTTGAATGTCCGATAGCAATAAATTATTTTCGTTGAGAATATCTAATCGTCCTTGCATCAATTCATTATAGTCTGGGATATCTCTAGTGGTTAGACGAAGTTTTTCAATTCCAGTTTTTTCTGCGAAAGCAATCCATATTTCCGGTACTAATACTCCTTCAAGATCGAGGCAGGCTACAATCATTTATATTTTCCTTTTATTGTTTTCAGTTTGAATCATCCGTTAATTCTTTGCTTTTATTGTTTTTTAAATCTAATAAGAATTGCCACTCTTCATTTTTAAAGAGGTGAGAGATTATGGCGTATATCAGCAATCCTATTGATATACAAGCCATCAGTGCGACTATGCGAATTTCTATTGGATCATCGAAACTAAACAAAAATTGTTTGCTTAAATACGTAACAATACCCATCACACCAGCGGCGATAGACACTTTGATCGAAGAGTTAAAAATCTTTCTTCCTTCCAAAAGTCCCAGTCGTTTTCTAAGATAATGCATTAAGACAATTACATTAAATAGTGCTGAAAGCGATGTTGCAAGGGCAAGGCCACCATGTTTTAGAGGGCCCATAAGAATTAAATTAAGAATAATATTTAGACCCATTGAATATATACCAATTTTTGCCGGGGTTTTTGTGTCTTGTAGACTATAAAATGCTGGAGCAATGATTTTAATTCCTGAAAAAGCGCAAAGACCTATCGAATAATAGAGTAATGCAACTGCTGTGTTTTGGGTAGTGGTGTGTAGGAACGCGCCACGTTCCCATAGGGTATTGACGATGGGTTCTCTTAGAATTATAAGACCAATTGTTGCTGGGATAGTTATAAACAGAATGAATCGAATGCTGAAGCTCAATGTTTTTACTAAATTTTTCAATTCACCTTTTGCTGCATGTGCCGAAAGAGTAGGCAGGAGAACTATTGCCAATGCGGTTGCAAATACACCTAATGGAAGTTGAACTAACCGATTTCCATAATACAGATAAGATATTGAGCCTTCAGCAAGTGTAGATGCTAACAAAGTATCGACCATTAGATTTATTTCATATACCGCTAATCCAATTATTGCCGGACCCATTAATTTAGTAATTTTTATTACTTCCGGCTGTTTGAAGCGGAGATATTTTTTAAAGCCATAACCTTTTTTCCTAATTAACGGTAGCTGAATTAGGACTTGAAGAGCACCCCCAATAACAACACCAATTGCAAGTCCGAAAATAGGTTCTTCCATTTGTGGAACTAAGATTATCATTGAAGCAATCATTAAAATGTTTTGTAGAATTGGAGTGGCTGCAGGTAGGGCAAAAACTTTGAGAGAATTTAAAATTCCCATAGAAAAGGCTGTTAGGCCAATAAAGAACAAATATGGTGCCATCCAACGAGTTAAATCTACGGTGAGTTTAAATTTTTCGGGGTTATCCAAAAATCCTGGCGCAAAAACGGTTATTAGAGCAGGAGAAAAAATAAAGAGGATCAAGGATGCTGTAAATAATAAGATCAATAGAATATTAAAAATATTTGCTGTTAATTCTTGCGCTGCTTGTTTTCCATTTTTAGCTAAAACTTCTGTAAATACTGGAATGAATGCAGATGATACGGCTCCCTCTCCCAAAAGCCGCCTTTGCATATTAGGGATTCTGAAAGCTACAAAAAATGCATCTGCTGCTGTCGAAGATCCAAAATACATTGCTATGAATGCATCCCGAATAAATCCAAATATTCGAGATAAGATGGTCATCCCACTTACAGCACCTGCAGCTTTACTAAGGGTTTTTTTCATCTAGAAGGGTGGCAGGATTAGCTTATAATTATCCAAGGTTTAACACTAGGTAGTATAACAAAGCTGTTTCAATTAAATGTAAAAAAAGTGTTGTTTTTATTCGTCATGATATACTACAGCAGTAACAGTAAATATAAATGGAGATGCACGTGCCCCAAATTAAATTACGCGCTAAGGATCAGGTGATATTTGATAAACTTACCGAAGCCTATGAAAAAACCGAAATAATTCAAAGACAACGTGAGCTGTCTGCCGGCCGTTGGGATTTTGTGGTTTTTAGTGAATCGGGCAAAAATCAAACTGTATTAAGAGAAGGGTTCGCCGAGCATGCTTCTATAAAACGAGCGCCAATTTATATTGCTTCTCTATCACAGTCCGGTTTAACTGACGTTAATGGGATTCCAATTGAAGAGTTTATTGAAGAAGATATCCCTGAGAAATATAAGGGTCTGGAAA
>Ga0209992_10004357_pt1 | contig 11180 bp, 7 predicted proteins | sample 2SBtaG_2_FD_182564 | JGI IMG/M metagenome (GOLD analysis project Ga0209992, IMG submission 182564) | Deep subsurface microbial communities from Kolumbo volcano to uncover new lineages of life (NeLLi) - 2SBTROV12_ACTIVE470 metaG (SPAdes)... | ecosystem: Environmental > Aquatic > Marine > Volcanic... | reverse complement strand
ACCAAAGATTCTTGTGCAAAAGCTGAACCTGCTGAAATTATTAGTAAAAATATAATGCTGTAAAAAATTTTAGAACTCATAAAAATAATTCATGCATGTTTGTATATTTCCTTTACTATTAAAAAATTGACAAACATTTGCTGTTTACAATTATTCTTGGTTTAAAATTAGATAAGACTGAGTTTATTATGATATTAGCTGCCCAAAAAATGTAATAACCAATTATTTTCAGTTATGTCTTGGGGAAAAGAAAAAAATTTCTACCATTTGAAGAAGCAAGAAAAATTGTTCATACCTGGAATATAAGTAAAAAAGACGACTGGAAAAAAGCAACCAAAACTAAAAAATTTCCAGAAAATATTTCTCGTTATCCTGAATCAGCTTACAAGAATGAATGGCAAAATTGGCATCATTGGCTTGGTCATGGACGAGTTTCTAGGTTGGATGTAAAAGTATGGTCATTTGAAAAAGCTAGAGACTATGTAAGAAAATTAGAATTAAAAACTAAAAATGAATGGATGGAGTACTCAAAAACCAAAAGACCTAATTTTATTCCTAGTGATCCTGCAAGAAGATACAAAACTGAATGGAGAAGTCTTCCTGATTGGCTTGGTAATGGACGAGTTTCTCGATTGGAATTTAAAATATGGTCATTTGATAAAGCTCGAGATTTCGTTAGAAAACAAAATCTGAAAAATGTAAACGATTGGAATATTTGGTATAAGTCAAATAAAAGACCGATAGAAATTCCTAGTGATCCTGCAAGAAGATACAAAACTGAATGGCGTGGTTTTCCTGATTGGTTTGGAACAGACACAATTGATACCAAAAAAATGGGAGAAAATTTTGGAACATACAATACAGCAAAACAATTTGCAATTAAAAATAAAATAAAAACTCAGACAGAATGGGATAACTTGGTTTTGAACAAAGTTATCCCCAAAAATATCCCAAAAAGACCAAATAGTTTCTACAAAAAAACAGGCGATTGGCAAGGCTGGGGGCATTTTACAGGTACTGGAAATATTAAACCTGGAGATATAGAATACGTTTCTTACAATACTGCAAAACAATTTGCAATTAAAAATAAAATAAAATCTCAGACAGAATGGGCAAAATTTGCAAAAAACCACGTACTCCCAAAAAAAATTCCATCTAACGTACCTACGATATATAAAAAAACAGGCGATTGGCAAGGCTGGGGGCATTTTACAGGTACTGGAAATATTCAACCTGGAAAAGAAATTTTTGTATCTTATGATGAAGCCAAAAAAATTATAAAAAAATTTAATTTTAAAAGTAAAGACGATTGGGAAAAACTTTCAAAAAATAAAAGAGGAAAAAATATTCCACGAAATGCTGATAATTATTATAAAAAAACAGGCGATTGGCAAGGCTGGGCTGATTTTCTTGGATATGAGGGTAAAATTTGGAATTCGATGAAAGTCAAAAAATTACTAAATTCCATGATTGATTCAAAAATAATTTATTCTGAAGATGGTGCTATTCTTTTAACATTTCTTGGTAGAAATAAAGTTGATAAACTACAAAATAACCGCCATTCTACATTTTTCAAAAGTTTGGCATATGCTGCACAAACTAAGGGTGGCCTTAAACAAATTCTTGATTATGCAAATTCTGATTCTAACAAACCTCCAGAATTTACAGAATTTGAATTATCTGGACAATCTGAAGAATCATTTGAAGAAAGAAAAACTATTCTTGATGTAGAATTAGAACAAAAAGATACTGATTCTTTAGATGTATCTGAAAAAAGTAATCCCCTCTCTAATCCCAAAGTGACTGATTCAAAAATTGTTTTAGATAATACATTGGTATTTGATTCTGTATCCCTTGATGATGAGGCTATGGAATTTTATCTAAATTATTTTGTTCATAAACTCTGGACTGATACATTTGAAAATGAAAAAAATGCGCTAAATACAATTAAAAATAGAAAAGAAAAAAACTATTTTTCAAATCAAGTAATTAACCAATTCCTGTCTGAATATGAAGGTACAAAAAATCTAGAAATTCCTTCTAATCAATTTGGAAAAGAACCGTTTTTGATGCAGAGATATTGTGCCTATAAAATCAAAAATGAACAATATTTAGCCAATTTTTCAGGTACTGGGGCTGGAAAAACATTCTCTGCTATCCTATCTAGTAGGGTGATTGATAGTAAGATGACGTTGATCATTTGTCCAAATGATGTTGTCATACAATGGAATAAAATAATTAAAGACTCCTTTTCTGATTCGATAGTAGTTACAGGTAAAAATGCATTTTACGAAAAAAGAGATGAAACAAAACACAAGTATTTGATAATTAATTGGGATAAACTAAACCAAAATTCCTCCAATGATTTAATTCTTGAATTAAAATCTCAAAAAATAGATTTTATCATTTTAGATGAACTTCATTTTTCTAAAAATGAGAAAACTGATAGAACAAAACGACTTCGTGCAATACTTTCGTATTCTAGAAAACTTAACAAATCAAAAGTTTTGGGAATGACTGCAACACCAATCGTAAATAATTTAGTAGAAGGAAAAGTACTTTTAGAATTAATTACTGGTAAAATTTTCAATAGACTTGAAACAAAACCAACTGCTCCTAATGCAACAACACTGTATGAAAAATTTACAAATATCTCAATTCGTCAAAAACCAAATTACAATGCAAAATTACATTATTGGGATGTAGATGCCCCAACCCCTCATGAAGCAATTGGAAAATATATGATTGGGAATCCTATGGCAATTGAACAGTATCTTACTGATTTTAGATTACCAGAAATTCTCAAACATATTGATGGACAGACAATTATCTACACCGATTATGTTGGTAGTAAACTTCCTGGACATGATTCAATCACTAACAAAATAGAACTTGCTGTTAAAAATAAAAAATTGTCCTATGGTTTCTATATTGGCGGTACAACTGATGGATTGGATAAATTCAAAAGAAAAGAAATCAAGGTTTTGATTGCATCAAGACCAATATCTGTTGGAATTGACGGTTTACAAGAATACTGTAATAATTTAATTTTCAATGTTTTACCCTGGACTAATGCACAATACAGACAGATTATAGGTAGGATAGAGAGAAAAGGACAAAAAAATACGGTAAACATTCATCATATTCGAGTAAATGTATCTGGAGTTCATTATGATCGAGATGAAAAAATCAAGAGAATTAATGATAAAAAGACATTAGCTGATTGTGCAATCGATGGAACTCTTCCTGATCATATTTTGGTAACTCCTGAACAAGCTGCAAAAGCTGCTGCTGAATGGTTATTGAGATTAAGTAGAGGTGAAATTGCTGTCGTTACAAGAGAAGAATGGGAGTATGAATTACCTCCAAGTGAGAAAAAGAAACGTCTTGTAAAATATGGTGAATTTAGTGAAATGAATAGAAGATTTTACACAACACATTCTTCTAATTTACATTTACGATTGACACAAAACAAAGAAGAATGGATAACATATCACAAATTACAAGAAGAAGCAGAAAAAACTTGGCAAGTCATTCCTTGTCAAGAAATTATTCGACGTCTCAAAAAATTATCAACTAGTTGGAAAATAGGAGACTTTGGTTGTGGTAGAGAACCATTTATTCAAAATGCCTTGGGTAGACGAGTTAAATCATTTGATCATGTTGCAATGGATGATTTATCAAAAGTAAAACCATGTGATATGTCTGATGTATCCCCATATGTTCTAGATGGGAAATTAGATGCAGGCGTATTTTGTTTATCTTTAATGGGAACAAATTGGTCTGATTACATCAAAGAAGCTGCAAGATGTATCATAAAACATGGAGTATTGTTTATTGCAGAACCTACAAGACGAATTAAAGAAAAAATCAATTTACATGAAGTTCTAAATGAGTATGGATTTGATGTAGTTGAAGAAGATGAGATTGACACTTTTACATTTCTTGAGGCTAGAAAAATCAAATAATTACTTTGGTTTTTAAAAACAGTATTTCACAGTACGTAACGTATTCTAGGGCGGATTGAGTTTTTTTATAATCTAAGGATAGCGACATGTACCATCACCAGGATCAAATGTTCCAACTGGACAACATCCATTTGTTACTTCATAATATCCATCGGGACAAGATTGAATGGGTTGACACATTCCATCGCCTGTAGTGTAACTATCATCCGAACAACAATATCCATAACCTGTGTCATATGAGCCGGCATTACATTGCGGTGGTGGTGGTTGATTGTAGCATTGACCATCTGACCATCGGTACGGATAACTTGATGTACATTCGGGTAGATTGTAGCAGCTGTTGTCAGACCAACGATATGGTTTATCATTAGTACACTCTCTTACATTGTAACAGTTACCATCTGACCAACGAAAATTATATTCTCCTGAACATTCTGGTAAGTTGTAACATTGATTATCAGACCATCTGTATTGATATTCTCCTGAACATTCTGGAGCACTATAGCATTGATTATCAGACCATCTGTATTGATATTCTCCTGAACATTCAGGAAGATTGTAGCATTGACCATCAGACCAACGATAAGAATATTGAGAGGTACATTCAGGTACATTGTAGCAACTTCCATCATTCCACAAATAAGGAAAATTTTGTGAGCATTCTAATTTAATTTCACTGTCTTGGGGTAAATTCCAACAATTCCCATCATCCCACAGATAAGGAAAATCTGATGTGCATTCTATTCTTTTGTAACTTTCATTAGAAGAAAAATTATTTCCTGTAAAGATATTTTCAGAACTTAGTGATTTGGATGAATCATCTAAACTGATAATTTCTTTAAATGATATCTTATTTTCAGTATTTTCTATTTGATTTACATTCTCAAGCATTTCATCCATCAATGCAATAATTATTTTTGAGGTCCACTCAAAGTCTAAATTCTCAGTAGAGGTAACAGCCACTCCGATTTTATAGGCCCCATATGTGCATCCTCCGTTAGCTAAACTAGCCCCTTTGAAGTATTTTGGAGGCTCCATAAAACAATCCCCTGAAATTTTTGAAGTTCCTACAAACGTAGAAGTTTGAAACAATTCATCATCAGTAGATGTTGAACCTGTCCAGGCTCTTTGGGAGTTGGACATTTTATTAAATTTACAAATTTCTGCAGTTATTGATGAAAAATTCTCATATTCTCCAGTTCTTTGATTTAATGTGAATTTTACTGCTGAAAGTTGTCGATTTGATTCTACTCCGACTTTACTAGAACATTCTTCTGATGATGAAACAGATGTTTTCCAACTGGTATCAAGACCTATTTTTTTTAATGTGTCTGTTGATGGTAAGTTTGAGTCAATTGCTAGATTATTCAGATCCTTTTTTTCACCCACATCAATTATTCTATTAATTACCAAAAATTGCATTCCTTGTAAAAATGAATCATCATTGATAACTCCATTTACCCACCATTCAACATTAGAAACTACCCATGTAGGAATTCTTTGTGTTTTATCATATGTTGCAGTCTTCATTTCATCATCAGACACTTTGGGAATTTTGATAATATCATTTTTTACTAAATATTGTATTCCTTGAATGAAAGAATCTTCATCAATGGCTCCTTCAATCCACCACTGTGCATTATTTTTAATCCATGAAGGAATTTCATTTAATGAACAAATTCCCACACTGTATTTTTGATCATTAAACTTTCCTTTCTGTAACCACACATATCCTGTATTATCTAATCGTGAAATTTCAACTTGGCCTTTTTCATTTGTAAAAAATTTGTCTTCATAACCAGATGTCCCAGTTAATCCCTTAATCGTCATAATTTTTACGTTAGATACTAAACTTCCTTCTAGATTTTTTATGATGATTGTAATATTTCCAGAATCACATATAGTTTCAATTTGAAAATCATCAGCAAATGCAGAAGGTATGATTGTAGATAATACTCCAACTACACAAATAACAACTATTGCTATAATTATTACAGGTTTCATTTTTCATCCTCTTTGTTTTTTTCTAATTCTTTAACTTTATCTTTTAATTTTTGAATATCGTCATCACGTTGCTTCTCTTTTCTTTTTTTCTTTATCATCTTTCTAATTCCAAAAATAACTATTCCACTTATTCCTATAACCAATACTATAATTCCAATAATTATTTTGGTAGCGTCTATATGGTTTGCATCAAATGGACTTGGATTAACATGACTTGCAAATACAGCATTTGGAATTAACAAAACAACTGTTATTACAATAATTACTATTGGTTTCATCTAATTCACTACCAAAATTTTCTGATTAATCAAATATTTTATTGCTTCAAGTAATTCATTTTCCGATACTTGGTCTGCAGCATACCATCCAAAGATGTTTTTCACCCAGCTAGGAATCTTTTGGTTTAATTCTAGACCTACTGCTTGCTCAATTGATTCGTATTGAGAATAATTGTCATCAAACCATTTCTTGTATGTTGGTTCAGAATTATATCTATCAATGTATGATTGGGGTTTTTTTGATTTATCTACAAAAGATGCAATTCCTAGTTTAGGTTCAGCAGTTACTTCGACAACTGGTTTATCTGGACATTTTCCATTTATTGGTTCTAATCCCTGAGGACAAACAATTTGATTTTCATCATATGTTGATTTGTTTATTGTGACAGTAAAAGTTTCAATTGCAGTGTTTCCAGATGAATCTACTGCTTTACAGGTTACAATAGTTGTACCCAATAAGAATACGGATTTTGATTCAGGTTTACAGGATGAATCTATTTTTCGTTTATTTCCATCTGTTGCAGTAACTGTAAATTCAATCACGGCTAAATCCGAATCTGTACTTTGGGTAATATCTTTAGGAATAGAAATTATTGGAAGGTCAGGGTTATCTGAAATAGCAATATGAAAAAGCCCACCTCCTCTATCAAAATACGCAGGAGACAAAACAAGTATGTCATTATTCATAAAAGTAACTGTATCTCCAAAACCATCTCCATGACATCCTGCCATATCGCATACAACTTTATCATCAAAAGGATTTTGGAATTCTTTAATTTCTCCAGTTAACATGTTAATGAGAAATACAATTCCTCCTTCATTTTCTCCAAGAGATCTTCCAACAAGAAGATAGTTTTCTTTAACACTTATTGAGCAACAACCATTTGATTTATCATCAGGAATATTGAAAGTTTTGATTAATTTTCCATTAGTAAGATCATATTGAAAAATTTGTTGTACCCCATCAATAAATAAAACATCACCTTTGATTTCTAAATCTCCGTGATTCCCTGATGAATTAGATGGAGTTAGAGTATGAAGTAATTTCCCATTGTTTGAATCAAAAACATAGACATTAGGAGTTGTATTCTTAAAACTTCCTCCTTGTTTTGATTGATGCTTGGATTCTGTAATGATAATATATTTTTCTGAAATTGTAGCCTTTGCACCAAATCCTTCATGTATTTCTTGAATATCTGCATAATCTTGTTGAGTTAAATCTGGAGTTGGTTCGAATAGTGGAGAATCAATGGTGTATAGTAAATTCCCATTTGATAAATCATGAACATAAGCAGTTCCCTTGACATCACTACCGCCTTCATAATGCCGCGCTGTAACCAAGATTTTGTCATTTGAAAGATCAAAAGTGTGACCATATGTTTCAAAACAATCGACATTGTTATTGGAATTCAAAGGAGTAAATTGATTCAATAATTTCCCAGAATTTAGATCATAATGAAAAATTATTCGTACATAATCACATCCACCATATTTGACAATCTGACCTGAGGCCAAAATATTATTGCCCTCTATTTTTACATCGATAAATTTCACACCATCAGGCTCATCTGGAGTTCTAATGATTTGGGTTAATTTCATAGTGTCATCATATATGTAAATTCCACCAGTATCTGATGTGGTAATAGTAATCCCATTATCGCTATCTAAAGAACGAATATACTCTCCAGACTCTGTTGTAATAAGATTTGGTGATTCATAATTTTCAGCATATGTATTTGATATTCCAAAAGCAGATATTGCTGAAACAAATGCTATTGCAACTATTACATATAATTTCATTTTTTAATGTCTCTTTGGCAAAAATGGAAGTAGTGATCTTACAAATTCCATGATATTTTTTGTTTGAAGGTAAACTGTACCAGGACCAATGATTTCAATTACCAATGCATCTCCACCAAACAACGTTGTCTTTAGACTTCCATGTTTAGTTACTCTGTAATCTGCAGTTGATGTTAATGCCACTAGTTGATAGTTATCTAAAATCATTTTCTCTCCTGATGCTAACTGTTTTTTTAAAATTCCACCCCATGCATTGACAAACATTTGTCCAGTTCCAACTGTTTTTAGCATAAACAAATTACTACCAAAAATTCCTTTTGTAAACCCCTGCCATTTAGTATCAAGTGTCAAATCAGTGGTAGACCCAACAAATGATCCTGATTGAACGATGTATTCTTCATTGACATCAATTACTTCAATATCGCCCAACATATTTCCAGTAAGGCCTAACTTGCAACCATCTTCTTGTGCAATGAATTCATTTACAAAAAATGATTCACCTCCAAATGCTGCAGCTTTAAGTGATTTGAGGAATCCTCCTTTTCTCATTTTAGTTTCAGTAACAATATTTCCTCTCATGAATACCATTGCAGCAGCTTCTGCAGTGATTTTTTCTCCTTTATTCAAAGTAAATTCGATTAACCCCATAGGGTTTTTTACAATTTCAAACTCCATGATGAATATCACATGTTATCATTATTTAAAATGAGCCTAGTAAGTCATCATTTTTAATAAAATTAGGCACAAATTTGGAATTTGTTTAGATGAAAAAGAAAGACTCCCTTAATTCAAATCAAGTAGAAGAACTAATTGAAAAAAAGAGAGTGTGTTGTGATATACCTTATAGCTAATACTAATACTATACGTATACTATACTACATACTATACTACTAACTACAACTAATTATTTTAATAACTACACTATCAAACACACAAAACTATACGTATACTATTCATATTTCATAAATATCATTATTAACACACACTCTTTTTTTTTCGATAATCTTCCCTTTCTTTTTCAATAACTTCATCTGGTATATCTTTACGAATCCATTTTTTTTCTTTTTTTATGTATTTGACATTGAAGTACACATCTTTTTGGTCTTCTTCAGAAAACATACATTCCTTTCCAATTTTTGTTCGTTCTATCAGCATAGGTCTCCAAACTTTCCAAGATGTAGGTGAAAATCCCATGTTTATCATTAAAGTTACATCTGGATGAGTTTTGAAAAGAAAAACACGTCTTACTAGTTCTTCATATTTTGGAGTAAACTCTTTTTTCCTAGTCATACTCTATCTTTTTTTACCTTGAACTAATCCTTGCGTTGATTCAACTACAACAAAATTCAATTGGATTTCTTCTTCCAATGCAAAATTGATTCTAAATGAAATATCACTCATTGATTATACATCTCAGAATTGAATAAAATCTTTAGGTTATACTGAGCATTGACAAAACTGATCCAAAAAATTTGGCTCCCTTTAACAATCATTTTTTTGATTCACACTCATGAAGATTAAAGTGACACATATCGTCATATGGTAACCATTCTTCTCTTTGATAATTCCAATGAATTATCTCTCCGCAGAATTTACAGAAATGCATCTTTTTTCTCCTCTTTGATTAGGAACTTTTTGTCAATATCTGAATGACATGCTTTGCAGACTGATATGGTGTACTTCCCAACACTCCCACCATCAAAGGTCAAATTATGGATTTTTGGCCCTTTACAGGCACAAATCCTATTCATTTTTGGACTCCTCTGTGAGGCGGAAAATCAGGGCATCGAAAGACTCCCCAAATTTTCCTCTTTTTCTGAGATTTTCTATTGTCTCTTTTTTTAGATTGATTGTTGTGTACATGGATTATGTTAGAATAACTAGATTAACAGAAGTAATTTTCAAAATATGATTCGTTACGAACCATTCCGTTACGGAATAGTATATTGTGTATCAATCTGTTACAGACAGTCAGTAACTGACTATGCTGGTCTTGTACTTTGAAGCAATAAAATCATCTTTTGTAACTTTTCAACATCTTTTTGCATTTCATTTACTCGCTCATCAGAATCCACAACTTCAACATGTTCATACACCATCAAATGATTCTCTGATCTAAGAAACATCTCTGCATGTTTTTCCTGGTTTCTGATATATTGCCCAAGATACTTTTTGTGTCCAACATATCCATGACCCCACGTTTCATCGATAGCATTAGCACATTGAGTTGCAGTAAATGATCTAATAGAGTGAATTGTTTTTTTGTGTCTGCTATTGCTTTGATAAATTTCTCCAAACTCTGGATAGTCTACTGCAAGCTGATTTCTGTAATATGCAAATAATGTCTTTTCAGCTGATTTTGCTACATCAACATCTTCGTTGGTTCCAAAAACTAAATCATCATTATTCATTTTACTTAACAATCTCTTTACCATTGGGGATGTTTCTCTAGTGATGTATGCAACTCTTGCTTTCTTTGTCTTTGTGTATCTAGATTGAATCTTAATTTCTACTGGGTGTTTCTCAAGATCAAAATCACTTTTTCGTAGTTGAACCAATTCTCCAATTCGACATCCTGTATCTTTTAGAACCATGTACTTTAGCTTGCTTTGATTTGAACATCTATCCAAAAATAATCTCATTTGCTGTGAGGTAAATGGCTCGGGATCCTCCTCTTCTGCTTTTGGGATTTTTACTCTCTTGTTGAATAGCCTACTGTTAATCTCAAGATTCCCTATTTCCTCAAAAATCGACCTAATGGTGATAAGGTATAATCTGACTGTATTTGCGTGTCTGGCCTTGATGGTTCTTCTCTGTTTCTTATCCCTGCCCAAATAATACACAATTTCTGGATGATCTACGAGTAACCACTCCTTAAAGTGACTAAATAATACGTAGATTTTGTCATTTGAGTGCGATTTACTAATCTCCTCAAAGAGATCATCTAAAACTTGCTGACTTGATTTGTCATATTTCTGATTACAAAAAATATCAAATGTATTGAGAATAGTTTTGAGATGTTTTTGTTTTGATTTTTTTGTAATGTTGTTTAGAAATTCTTTGATTGTAATTTTACTTTGAAGATATGACATTACAATATTGTACTATCTTACATGCATTAAGAAGTAAA
>Ga0209992_10004356_pt1 | contig 11181 bp, 9 predicted proteins | sample 2SBtaG_2_FD_182564 | JGI IMG/M metagenome (GOLD analysis project Ga0209992, IMG submission 182564) | Deep subsurface microbial communities from Kolumbo volcano to uncover new lineages of life (NeLLi) - 2SBTROV12_ACTIVE470 metaG (SPAdes)... | ecosystem: Environmental > Aquatic > Marine > Volcanic... | reverse complement strand
AGATTCTTGTTTGTCTCAAAGTTTAAATGGATTTTAGCAAGGAAGATTTCTGGGCTCATAGTCCAGGTCGGTTATGACGTCGCCCTTACACGGCGAAGATCCGGGGTTCAAATCCCCGTGGGCCCATCCACCATCATGGGTATTAAATAGGACGCACATCATGCCATCATCCGATGAATCTCACAATGAATAGTATCAATTCTAGAATTGATCCCTATCAGCTATTTCTTGATTCGATTAAAAACAAGGAAACCAAGAGACGCTATAGAAATTTGCTTGATGTGTTTCTCAAATCAATTCCAAATCAACTATATTCTGAGCATCTTGGAAAAATTCCAGAAAACGGAGATCCCAAGGAATTAGCTAAATTCTTTGTTGAAGTAGCAAAAAAAGACATAGACATTGCCTCTGATGTAATTGCAGCATACATCAAAGAAGACAAAAAGAAAGTTGAGAACGGTGAGATTAGCTCTCAAACATTACCTAATCACATCAAGCCAATCAAAGTACTACTTGATGCAAACAGAATCCCAATTCATTGGAAGTCATTGCACAAACTAATGCCACGACGTGAGTCAAAATCAAAAGATAGAGCATATACTAGAGAAGAAATTCAAAAGATGCTACAAATAACAAATGACATTACAGACAAGGTAATTCTTTTGATGTTTTCTTCTGCAGGATTTCGTTTAGAGTCATGGAATTATTTTACATGGCAAGATGTAATATTTTTCAAGTATGATGACGGAACTTTCAAAGGAGCTTCACTGTTAATTTACAGGGGAGATCCTGAAAGCTATTTTACATTTATCACACCAGAAGCTTGTGATGCACTAGATCTTTATCGAGAAAAATGGAAAGCAGATTTTGGAAAGTATCCAGAACCTGATGATCCTCTAATCAAATCAACAACATCTCCCATAATTAGAAGACTAAATTCCAAAGGTGTAAGAAAAAGAGTAGACAAAATTGTAAGTGACATTGGTCTTAGACCACCATTGCCTCCAGGTGTAAGACGACATGAAGTGCAATTGGATCATGGATTTAGAAAATACTTCAACACCATGTTAAGACGAGCCAAGGTAGATTATCTAGATAAAGAAGACATGATGGGACATAAAGTAGGACTAGAAAAACACTATGAGCGGTATAATGAGGCTGATTTTGAACGATTTCCTGAATACATCAAGGCAATTTCATTTCTCACAATTTCAGATGTTGAGCGAACAAAATTTGAAAATCAGCAACTAAAAGAAGAAAGAAACTATCTTGAAAGAAAACTTCCTGTATTAGTTGAAGAAGCTGTTGAGAGAGTGAAGAAAGACCTAATTCAAGACGGATGGCAAACATCTGTCAACTAATAGGCAAATTCTCGAGCCAGATTGGCTCGGATGATGATACTTAAGAAGAAGCATACGATGCCATCACATGAAATGAGTTTCATCTTAGAACTGGTATGTAGTGCTTGCTCTTCTGGTGACTGCAAATACCACCAATCAAGAGTTCATGCAAAAGATCAAGTCACAGGACTTGAAGTTGAAGCAATTTGTGTTTGTAAGAGGTGTTTTAAAATTGGAAAGAGTGAATTCGGAAATTAACGCATTTTTAACTAAAACATGTAACGGACAAAGGGTACTACCATCAGAGAGAAAATTTCTACAACAATGTCTTAGTAAAAATTTGATCTTAAAATTACCTTTTTGTTATTGTGATTTTCCAGACATGACTCCTAACCATTTTCGACAAATGGTACATCGTCTAAAGAAATTCATCAAAGTTACCCATCAAGGAAGACCAACATATTACAAAATTATTGGAGTTCCATGTGTGAAGAATCTCCCCTATGTAACGGAAGAGCCTACGGGACCAAGCATGATGTATGATGTTCTTGAATCTCTGGAGATAGAACAATTAAAAATTCATGATGTAAAATTATCTGCAAATTCAAATCTTCATGATTATTTGAAATTGTCAAATTTGACTCCAAATAAAAATAACAAAGGTTACAAGCTGAAATATGATTTAGCTCCAGACACTTTTGCTAAAATCATGGTGTATCCCAAAAGCCTTCAACTAGATATTGCTTGTTCTAACAAACCTCTTGTTTATGACATATCGGGTATTTTACGCCTCACATATCTTTTAGGAGTTCTTTGTGGTATGTTGAGAAATCATTCTCCACATGTATTGATTTCACCTCTTGATGAATGGGGTGTTTTGCACTATCATATTGGAAAGGATGGCAGTTCTGAGTTTTCAGGAGATTCTTTCCACATGACATTCAACGAGTTTTCATCAGATATGGTTAGACTGTATGTGAAGAAATTTCCTGATGGAAAACGTGTACGATTGGAAAAAATTGAAACTCCAAAAATTTCTTTGGGTGAACAGATTGAGAAAATTCTGAACATTCCATCATAATTTCTATTAACACTTATGAGAAAGATTTGTTATAACTTGGACATTGAGTAGGGCCGAATATCTTCGAGAATGGCGAAAAAATCATCCTGAAAATGTTCGACAGCATAAGAGAAATTATTATGCAAAACATAAAGACGAAATTAAGAAAAAAAGACTGAAAAAAACTCTTGAGAGCATAAAAGGTCTACCCCTACGTCATTACCATTGCACTATCTGTAATAGATGGGACGTCTATTGGAATCACAAACATTTTGATCCTCCTAAAAGAACAAGACTGATGTAATACCGAGCCAAACTGGCTCGTAGGTGAAACACTTTATCGTTTTCTGAGCCAATCTGGCTCGAGAATATGATCCATTTTAACTCTGTATAGAAAAATGACCATCCTGATAGCATGGTCTCTATGCCTAAAAAATACCATCAAAAATAAAAATAAAAAAAACACATGATCGTATATTGTGGATTTTAAAAATACACCATCAGTTTCTGATGGTCAATGTGACTAGAATAGTCCTAGAAAAAAACAAGAGAAAAAAACACATGATCGATAATTGACCACAATAGTATCCTGGACTAATTTTTTTAAATTAACCTGCATCCACTTTGTTCCCTAGATTGGTTCAAGCCTCTAAGATTTAGGCTCAAATTTTTAAAATAATACAATAATGAAATCATAACATTGGCTCATCTTTACGGCATTGCAGATAGTGAACGGAGTCTTCTAGACAAATTACCAAAAGAAGTCAAAAATGTTGATGATATGGATAGAGTCCGAAAGGAATTTTATGGAAAAATGAAAAAACAGCGTCGAGGAAGAAAAGGCCTACTTGGAACTGTTTTTTCAGAAGTCAAAAGGTATCATTACAAAAGGCAAGTCGATAAATTTCAATACAAAAAAGTTGGAAAATATGTTACAGGAACCCATGGAGAAAATGAAGTCATTGAAGAATTGTTAAAGCTTGATGACACTCATCATATTTTATGTGGTGTGAAATTTCAATTACCCAATTATGTGACATACAATGGAAGAAAAAATCTAAAGTCAGCTCAGATGGATATAGTTGTAGTTTGTGAAAGAGGTGTCTTTATGATTGAAGTAAAGAATTGGAGTGACAAGTATGCTAGAACTGAAACAAATTCTCTGAGTCCACATGAACAAACAGAAAGAGCTGGTAGAGTTTTATGGATTGGACTACAAGGATCAGTCAAAGATGTTAATGTTACAAATGTTCTGTTATCGATAAAGGGAAATTTAGAATGGGATGAAGATTATCGCTCAGTCTATGTTAAAAGCTTGGAAAACATTAATCAGTTTATTCAAGGTAGAGAAGAGATTTACTATGATGATGAAGTCAAAAAAATTGTAAAAGAATTGAAAGGTTACGTAACAACATGATTCTCAAAATGGATGGTTTAATATTGGTATGATTAGAAATGAGATGGAAAGATTTTTCCAAAAAGCTAACATGGTTAGTACCTACAAACCCATGTTCCTAAAGACTCTCTTGGATTTGGGTGATTTTAAGGAAAATGAAGGAAGTCAATGGGTAAAAAATGAGGGTAAAAACCTTGAAGTAGATTTGAATTTTGTAGCAGTTCGGTTCATTTACTATTGTCACCCTTTATTCTTCAAATTCAAATTAAAACAACAATTTGGTATCATGACTGTTCTAAGCTACAAGATTTTTGAAGAGTATGATGTATTCAATGCAAAAATCAAGGTTTCAAAAGCAGAGTTCTCAAAGGACAAATACAAAGATGCACGAACTAGACTAATCAAAGATGGAATTGATAAAACAGTTTTCAAATTATTACTAAAAGATTGTAATATTTACACTAGAACTAAACCGTTTACTTTCATAATCTCAAAAGAGAATGTAAACTATCTCAAAGAACACAAGAATCAACTTAGAAAAGCATTGAATCATGAATTGTCTTTATTTTTAGGTCGTTTCAATAACTCTCCTGATATCCCAGGAAAATTAGAAGAAGTACAGAAAAGACCTTCACTAAACAAAGCAGATTCTTTAGAGAATATACGATTAGCTAAGAGTAGATGTTTTTATTGTGATAATAGAGGAACAGAGTTTGCTCAAGATCATTTTATTCCTTGGAACTATGTTTATGCTACTGAAAAACATAACATGGTACCAGCATGTGTCTCTTGTAATTCTTCAAAACATGACAAGCTAACAACACATGATTTTCTAAATAAAATTATTCAGAGAAATAAAAAACTTGAACTATCTCCTGGATATTCTGAATCATTTATGAAAAGTCAATGGGAGAATTGTCGAATTAATTATCATGGAGAAAATGAACCACTATGGAAAAATGCATGAGATGTGGTAAAAAACACGATACTGAATGGCAGGAATGTCCTGAATGCATAAAGAAATTCTATCCTGAAACATAATCTGAATCCCTTTCTTTCCCCTAACTTGGTTCAAGCCTCTGTAGATTCGAATCTAGAGTCTTAAACCAAATTACAAAGACCCTTTGAAGGCTCGATATCTATCTCTAAAACAGGGCTTTTAGGCACAAAATTTCCTAATTTTATATATTTTCAGTCTTTAGAACCAAATCATTAATTTAACTACTGTGTCTTTTTACAAAATTTGAATCAAAAATGACAGATGAACATTCTTTAGATGATACAGATTTAATCCATAGAATTATCGAGATAAAAAATCTTAAAGAAAACTGTTTCAAATATTTTGAAGAATCTTCTAAGGAATTACTTACACACAAAATTATTTTCTCAATTGCTAAATTATCTTCTGAAAAAATGGGACCCGTCAAACTTGCAGAAATTTCTTTAGATCTATTTGATGTCAATGAAAAGTCAAAACAAGATACAATACGGCTTACAATAGAAAAATCTCTTTCTAAATGTGGGATTGTTGAAAAATTACGTTACACTTCAAATGATGTAAGATATGTTCTTACAGCATACCGATTCAAAAAAACAAAAGAAATTGATAGTTTTAGGGGTGATAGAACTAAATCATTAGATTCATTTGAGATTCCCAAATTATTTTGGCCAATTCCTGATGAATTTTTTCAGTTATTGTCAAAAAAATATGGAATTAGTGAATCTTTAAAGAAAATTAATTCTGATTTTGATAATAATTTTATTTTACGAGGTAAATATGAAGATCTTAATCGTGAATTTTCTGAAAAATTATCACAAATTAAAAATACCTTAAATGCTAAATTTTCTGGGTTGGAGGAGTTGATTAACTAAATGAAATTTCCTATTATTTTATTTTTAATTTTGTTTTTAACTAGCTCTACTGTTTTTGCACAAGTAGATTCCGATTCTAATACATTAAATGTTAGTTTTGTAAATAATACTTTTCCCTCATATGATCTTGAGTTTGATTCTACTAAAAAAATTCTATTAGAACAACAATATTCATGGGTACGAGATGATACTAGCAGATACAATTTAATCTCATACAGTATTGATGGAGGTGATTTTATTCCTATTTCTAGACAACCACGTGGAACTTTTAGTATTGATATTCCATCTGGAACATCTTCGATTGTTTTTTTGTCAGTAGTTCAATACCCTGTATCAATTGAAGGTGTGAAAGATTATTCATTTTCTCCAAAATCTCCCACAAATGATAATTGGTTTGATGAAAAATCAGAAATTTTAATTCTTGATGTGATTTCAAATGATTCTACTCTATTTCCAAATGAAATAATTGATTTAGATGGACCAATAGTTGATTATTCTGAAAATTCTATACAAATTCTAATTGATGCCCCAATTTATTTATCCGTATATTGGGGTGCAAACTATTCTTTTCTAGGATTTTTAGTATTATTGCCTATTGGAGTATCTGTTGTATTTTTTATTAACAAGAAAAGAGGTTCGAATGTTTCAAAAACCATCTCAAAACCAATGGAGGGGACACTAAATGCTAATTCTGATAACTATGAAGATGAAATTAAGGAGTTTTTGAAACAAAAATCAATAGAAAAACTAGATTTGTTAGTTTCATCTGAGATAATTTCTACAAAAAAATGCTCCAGAATTAAAGAAAGCCTTTGGATTCTTGAGTGATTATGTATTTTTTGATAATTTTAAGAGGTTCGCATGGTTCGAACTAACTTTTAGCACAATTCGAAATCCTTTCTTATATTGAGTTAATACGAATAAAGACTATGAAACTCAAAACTTTATCTGTATTTGTCCTTCTTTTTGCTTTAACTGGAACAATCACTGCAACTCCAACTTTTGCACAAACTACTCCAGGAAATGCTGCAGAAGAAGCTCAAACTGCAGCTGAACAACAAGCAGCTGCAGACTTGGCAGCAGCTCAGGCAGCAGCAGACTTGGCAGCAGCAGACTTGGCAGCAGCAGAACTAGCAGCTCAAACTGCAGCAACTCAAGCCTCTCAAACTGCAGCAGATGCAGCAGCAGCTCAAACTGCAGCAGACTTGGCAGCAGCAGACTTGGCAGCAGCAGAACTAGCAGCTCAAACTGCAGCAACTCAAGCCTCTCAAACTGCAGCAGATGCAGCAGCAGCTCAAACTGCAGCATTAGATGATCCATCATTAGCAGATTTGGCATTAGCAGCTCAAACTGCAGCAGACTTGGCAGCAGCAGACTTGGCAGCAGCAGAACTAGCAGCTCAAACTGCAGCAACTCAAGCCTCTCAAACTGCAGCAGATGCAGCAGCAGCTCTCTTATCTTCAAGTGCTGCTGAACTATCTCAAATTACTACAGAACAAACTGTAATTTCACAAACTTCTGTATTACAAATTACATCAAATCAAGTTATAGAATCTCAAAATACATTTGATCAAGTATCATCAATACCTACTGCAACTGATATTATCTCTTCATTATTAGAACAATCAAATAATCAAATTACTACACAAATAGAACAATTACAATCAAAAGAAATTCAGATTCCTGTTGATGCAAGCACAGGTTTTGATGCTGCACTTGTAGAACATGATCTATCTCTTGAGGCTCTTTCAAATGGAGATTTGAAAACTGCACAAAAACATGCAATTGAAGCATTATCTTTGTTTGAAGATGTTTTAGGAGAATTAATTGAAGCTGATAATGCAAAGGTTGGTGATACTGTTAATGAAGTTAATCATCAAGTAGAAAACATTGTAGAGTCTGAACTTGATGCAGAAGAAATCAGAATACTTGTTGTGAATAATGAATTAGATGTTAATTTAGATGATTATGATGCTGTAATAGAATTAGCAAAAGCAAGTCTAGCTAGTGGTGATTTATCAGACTCTGATCAACAAATTGATCTTGCAGATGATATTCTAGATGAAATTTTAGATCAAATTGAAGATAATGAAAAAATCAAAGAAGAACAAGATAAAAGACTAGATAAATTTGTAGATGATACCGTAGATGATTTACAAGATATTATTGATGATGCTGATGATATTGGATTGTCTGAAAATGAATTAATCCAATTAGAAAATCTCATTAATGATTTACAAGATACAGATGAACTAACTAGTATTTTTGAAATTACGAGTGAGAATAGTGAATTAGCCGACTTTTTTGTTGTAAATTCTGATCTTGTACCTGATGAGGCTGATCAAATAGATGATGCAAATGAGCAAATAATTGATGCTTTTGAAGAAATTGAAAAGGCTGCACAAAAAATTACTGAATCCATTGAAGATGGAGAAATCACCGAAGTCTCTGAATCATTACTTGAAGAATCAAAATTAAAATCTGAAGAATCTCAAGCAGCGTTTGCATCAGGTCTTTTTGATGAAGCAGAAGATTTAGCAGATGAGGCAAAAGATTTAGCAGCTGACGCTAGAATGAAATTTCTTGGAAAATCTTTTGATGAAATAGATGATTCTGATGAAAATCAAATAGATGATGATAATGATAACTCTGGTTCAGGTAACTCTGGTTCTGATTCAAACACTGATGACTCTTTTGATGATGAAAATCAAATAGATGATGATAATGATAACTCTGGTTCAGGTAACTCTGGTTCTGATTCAAACACTGATGACTCTTTTGATGATGAAAATCAAATAGATGATGATAATGATAACTCTGGTTCAGGTAACTCTGGTTCTGATTCAAACACTGATGACTCTTTTGATGATGAAAATCAAATAGATGATGATAATGATAACTCTGGTTCAGGTAACTCTGGTTCTGATTCAAACACTGATGACTCTTTTGATGATGAAAATCAAATAGATGATGATAATGATAATTCAGGTTCAGGAAATTTTGGTTCTGATTCAAACACTGATGACTCTTTTGATGATGAACATGATAGAGTTGAGGATGATATTGAAGATAAAGTAGAAGATAAAGTTGAAGATGTATCCGAAGACGAAATTGAGGATGAAATCGAGGATAGAATTGAAGATGATATTGAAGACGAAGTTGAAGATGACATAGAGGATACTATTGAAGACAAAATAGATGATGATATTGAAGATGAAATAGATGATGACATTGAAGATGAAATAGATGATGACATTGATGATAACTCAGGCTCAGATGATTCTGATAACTCAGGCTCAGGAAACTCAGGCTCAGGAAACTCAGGCTCTGATGATTCTGATGATTCTGATAATGACTCCGATGATGATTCTGATAACTCAGGCTCAGGAAACTCAGGCTCAGGATGATACAAGTATGATATTTTCATTACTTGTTATCAAATTGTGGAATCATGAAAAGTTTAATTTTCATTTAAACCTATTAGGAAATTAAGTAAAATATGAATACAAAAATTTTGATAGTATCTGTTTTATTCGCAGTTGTAGCTGGAACTGTTTCATCATTAACTATGACAAGCTTGTATCCTGAAATTGTACCAGTTTATGCTGGAAAGACACTCAACGACGATGATGTTGCAAAATCCCTTCAAGTACGAGTGATGATTGATGGTGGTAATAAAGAACAAATTTATGATTCATTTTCAAGAATTGGATTTGTTAGAAGTTCTGGAGTTGAATTTTTATTAGAATCTTTGCCAAGTAAGGATAAAAAATCATTTTATGAATTTGTAGAACAATCTCTTGGTGTTCCAAATCCTCCTTTGATAAATATCAACATTGATGTATTTTCTGGTGATGGTACTTTGATTGAAACATTAAATTATAAACGATGTACTGTGACTTCTTATTTTGTTCATGTAAATGACTCAAAAGGCAAATTCAGCTTTTTAGAAAACGGAAAATCTGATATGGAAATTCGAGAAGTAACAAAATTTGCATGTGCTGGATTTAAAATTAATGTATAGGATGTAAATTAATTTGAAATATTATATTTTTTTAATATTGGGAATTTTGTTTTTGTTGCCTTTATCAATTGAGGCTGTTGAAAATAATTTAATTATAACAATTTCTAATGATGGTGATACAAAAATCATACATAATTTGAATCCTCAAGCTACTGTCTCAACTGTAACCTTAAACTTAATCACTGATGATTTGTCTAATATTTTGGCTGTAGATGAAAATGGAATTATTTTAGATACTATTCAAACAGGTAATTCCATAAGAATTGCAACTCTGGGTGCTAATTCTGTTCAATTATCTTATGATTCAAAAATAACTATCCAGGATTCAGGAATATGGAAAGTGAAATATTCTAGTACTGAAGACTCCACAATAGTTTTACCACCACTAGCAAATATTGTATCTGTAAATAATATCCCACTTGATATGAATAATGATTCACTAGTCATGCCTCCTGGAGATATTTCTCTTAGTTATACAATTAGAGATGTTGAACCTCAAGATTTTCAAATTATCTCTGATGGATTATCATATACAGTGCAAATTATGACAGGTTCAGAAATTGATTCTTTTAAACATGAATCTGGAATCATTTCATTTAATGTAAGTAATGATTTTCCTGTATTAGCTATAATTCCAAATTCATTAAGTTCTGGAACATTTGAGATTTTTTTAAATGATCAATTGATAGACCATCAAAATTATTTTCAAGATGGTACTTCTTCTTGGATACGATTTGAACCTCAATCAAGTGGGATGGTAAAAATTATAGACCACTCCATCCCCAAAGAAAATTCTCAATCATCTGAAGGTGGTGGATGTCTAATTGCAACAGCAGCATATGGCTCAGAATTAGCACCACAAGTTCAATTCTTAAGAGAAATTAGAGATAACACTGTAATGAGTACTAGTTCGGGTGCAGCATTCATGTCTGGATTTAATACATTATACTATTCATTCTCACCTCAAATCGCCGATTTGGAACGAAACAATCCAATGTTCCAAGAAACAGTTAGAGCATTTATCACTCCAATGGTATCTACTTTATCCATTATGACTTTGGCTGAAGATGGAAATGATACAGAGGTATTTGGATTGGGTATTTCTGTAATTGCTTTGAACTTGGGTATGTATATTGCAGCACCTGCAGCAGTTGGATTTACAATTCATAGACAAATAAAATCTAGAAAATAATCGTAAAATTAGATTCCATGCCTATCTGCGTCCATTTTTATCCCCAAAATAGTACCTGAATCCCCGTGGGCCCATACCTATAATCCATTTAGATATATCAAAGAAAAACCACGATATTGGAAAAAATTTTCATAATTATTTGCAAACTTTGTTATTTTCACTAGTTATATGAAATGTTTCATTTTCTGCTAATTTACCTTCTCCTGTAAACATGTCAATATGCTTTCCTTTGATAGATGGACCCTCATCTGCAGAAAGAAAAATAATTTCATTCCATGGTTCTGGCAGTGTAGAAAT